>Ga0265297_10001531_pt1 | contig 53481 bp, 44 predicted proteins | sample Munlanlwell13791_FD_192502 | JGI IMG/M metagenome (GOLD analysis project Ga0265297, IMG submission 192502) | Leachate microbial communities from a municipal landfill in Southern Ontario, Canada - Leachate well 137-91 | ecosystem: Engineered > Solid waste > Landfill > Unclassified | place...
GAAGCCTAAGCTTTCCGCGCTCTGCGCTTCTATGCGTAAACTCATCATCATCGCAAACCACATCCTTGCTTCAAATCGCCCTTGGCAGGTTCTTCCTGCTTGACTATTTCATCACAATCACCGGACACGCGCTTTGCGCGTTCCGGAATGACGAAGAAAGAAAAAACCAAATGGGATCCCCGCCTTCGCGGGGATGACGGGGGAAGGCCACCTCATCCGGCTTCGCTAAAGCTACGCTGGGCAAGCCCGACGCGCAAGTGCGCGGCACTCTCTCCCCCGTATGCGATGGAGAGGGAAAGCAAAAGAAAAAGAAAAAGAAAACAAATCGGATTCCGGATAATCGCGCATTTGCGGAACGCAAAAGCGCGATTTCCGGAATGACGGGGTTTTTGAAGAATGGGTTCTCAATATGAAAAGCTGTTCTTGCTGAACTCCCCCCTCCCTAACCCTCCCCGCGAGGGGGAGGGAAATTCTTTCTTACCGCAAACTCCATTCTTCGTGCCTCCCCGCGAGGGGGAGGGAAATTCTTTCTTACCGCAAACTCCATTCTTCGTGCCTCCCCGCGAGGGGGAGGAAATTTCGTTGCTCTTGCTTCGCTTTTATCGTTTCCCGCCGAGGATGTTGTTGATGAAGTCGCCGAGGGCGTTGGAGACGTCGTTCGAGACGGCTCCGGCGTCGTCGATGATTTGTTCGACGATGCCGCCGTTCTTCAGCTCTTCTTCGGGCAAGCCGTCTTCGGCGTCGGCCATGTAGCCGCGCCACAACTGAGCTGGCAGGCTGCTTCCCGTAACCGTTTTCATGGGCGTGTTGTCGTCGTTACCCATCCAGACCACTGTCGTATAGTCCGCCGTATAACCGGCAAACCACGCGTCGCGGTAATCGGATGTCGTTCCCGTCTTTCCCGCCATGGGGCGCGAGCCGAGCGCGGCGCTTCTGCCTGTTCCATACTTGATGACTCCCCGCAACATTTCCGTCAGCGTCGCCACGGATTCCGCTCCGACCACGCGCGGCGGCGTTACCTCTTCGTACCTGAAAAGAACCAGCCCTTCGCGGGTTTTGATTTCCTTAATCGCGTAAGGCGTGATGCCTCTGCCGCCTGCCGCCAAGGAGGCGTAGACCGTCGCCAGTTCCATCGGAGTCACCTCGCTTGCGCCGAGCGCCAGCGCCGCATTGCGTTCAAGCGGCGAGGTGATGCCTAAATCTTTCGCCGTTTCGATAACCTTGCCGACGCCTGCGAGATCCAGCACGCGGACGGCCACGGTGTTGATCGATTCCGCCAAAGCGCGCCGCACTGTCACGGGACCCGCATATTTTCCGTCATAGTTCTGGGGCGCGTATTTGCCGATCCTGACGGGCTCGTCGATAATAACGTCGTCCGGCGTCAGGCCTTGCTCGATGGCGGCCAGATAGACAATCGGCTTGAAGGCGGAGCCCGGCTGGCGCAAGGCTTGCGTGGCGCGGTTGAATTGGCTTTCGCGGTAGTTGCGGCCTCCCGTCAAAGCGCGCACTGCTCCGTCGGGAGATAACGTAATAAGCGCAGCCTGAGAAACATTTTTTTCCGCGCCGTGCGCCGCGAGAATTCCTTCGACATGGCGATCCGCCAAACGTTCCAGAGACAAGTCTAAAGTCGTTTTGACAATCATGTCTTGCTGAGTATCCGAAATCAGCGGGTCAAGCTGGTCGTAAACCCAGTCGGCAAAATAACGCTCGTTGTCGCCAGTGACCGCTTTGTGTTCGATCTTCGGCACACTGGCGACTGCCGCGCGACGCTTGGCTTCTGTGATATAGCCTTCGTCAGCCATCGCTTGCAGCACGATCTTGGAGCGCTCCATCGCTTGCTGGGGATCGTGCAGGGGAGAATACCTTGAGGGCGCACGCAACAATCCCGCAATCAGCGCCGCTTCGCGCAGGTTCAAATCGTTCGCGGATTTGTCGAAATACGTTTGCGCCGCCGCGTCGATGCCGTACGCGCCGCTTCCCAGATAGACGCGGTTCAAATAGGCAGTCAGGATTTGGTCTTTCGAATAGGTTTGCTCAAGCCACAAAGCCAAAATCATTTCCTGAATTTTGCGCTTGAGGGTGCGATCCGGCGTGAGGAATAAATTTTTCGCCAATTGCTGAGTCAGCGTCGATCCGCCCTGAACCGTATGCCCCGCCGCCAGATTGCGCACGGCGGCGCGCATGATGCCGAAGATATCGATGCCGAAGTGATTGTAGAAACGGCGGTCTTCAATCGCGAGAATCGCCTGAGGGACATAATCGGGAAGGTCTTCGAGAACAGCCTGCTTTCCGACCAAGTCTCCGTACCTTGCGAAAACGGTTCCGTCTGCGGCTTCAAGCTCGACCGACGGGCGCAGGGGCGGTTTGGCGACCTGGTGGATATCGGGCAGGTCCAGGGCGCAGTATCCGACATATAAAAAGACCGCGGTTGCGATCCATATTCCCATAAGAAAGAAAAAACGCACCAAACCAGATGAAAAACCCGTGTTTTTCCTTCTTTTTCTAGGATATGCGGGGCGTCTTCTTTTGGGGGGCATGACTCACACACTATATAAGGTGCGCAGAGAATGACGGGTGATTACCAAAAAACAAGGGGAAAAGTGTATCTTGGGTTGTGTGCTAAAAGGCTCTATGCCTTAGTTATTCGCGCATGGAACACGCTTTAGTTGTTGACGAAACTCAGTTTTTCTTTAATTTGACGCCACTTACAACTTTTTGAAGGAGTCTTTCCATACCCTTACCACCCATGAACCGGAGCCGTAGTGATCCACCCCGCCGCGAAAAAGACGACGGCCCCCGTGTTAATAGCGACATTACCTCTCGGCAGGTTCGAGTTGTCGATGCCCAAGGCGAAATGCGCGGCGTTATGGCCATCCGAGATGCTATCGTTTTAGCCGAAGAATCCGGTCTCGATCTGGTCGAAATTTCCCCGAATGCCGATCCGCCCGTGTGCAAGGTTTTGGACTACGGCAAATATAAATACGAAATGCAAAAAAAGGCTGCCGAAGCCCGCAAGAAGCAAAAGGTGGTCGAGCTTAAAGAAATCAAGCTGCGTCCCACGATCGACGATCACGACTTTGCCATTAAGATGAAAAGCGCCGTTGCTTTCCTTAAAGACGGAGACAAGGTCAAGGTCACCATGCGGTTCAGAGGCCGCGAAATGGCTCATCAGGATATTGCTTATCAGGTTTTTGCGCGCGTTCGCATGGAGCTGGATCCCTTTGGCAAAATCGAGTCCGACGCCAGCTTCGAAGGCCGCCAGATGGTTATGGTCATGTCCGCGAAGTAAGCATTTTCTTGGACTTGCGAAGCAAGTCCTTAGAAAATGCTTATCCCCGCGAAGGCGGGGATCCAGGCAATGTTTTAGAAAATGCTTATCCCCGCGAAGGCGGGGATCCAGGCAATGTTTTAGAAAATGCTTATCCCCGCCCCGTGTCGTGGCACGGGGCAGGCTCCGGCGGGGATCCAGGCAATGTTTTAGAAAATGCTTATCCCCGCCCCGTGTCGTGGCACGGGGCAGGCTCCGGCGGGGATCCAGACAACATCGTATAAAATATCTTCGCTTCGTTCGCTGCTGAAGCCGTGCGCGGAAATGGGCTTTTGCGGCCTCTTTTTTGCGGCGGAACAAGGAGTTGTTTGGATGGCTTTAAATTCATTCGAATTTCAAATTTCCTCAAATTTTCATAAATACTTAGTATCTTTAATGCCATGTAAAGGCATCGGTGGGATACTTAATCCTGGGAACTCTTCTGCTTTTTTGCAGAAATTCTAGAGGATTATGGGGGTCAGAAACCTATGGCCAGGTTGTTGTCATGTTTGCGTTTTAGGTCTCGGGCATCGTGCCGCAGGGCAGCGCGACGGGGAGCCTTTGCTCCGGAATTTGCGCTGATTGCTCCGGTTTTTTTCCTTTTGCTGATGGGCGTTATTGAGCTTTGTTTGATGGAGGGCGCTCAGCAAATGCTGGAGAGCGCCGCTTACAATACATCGCGTCTTGCCAAAACGGGATTTGTCGCGGAAAACCAAACTCAGGCCGAGACCATCAATCAGATTCTGGTTAATATATTATCCAGTTACGGCTCGCTCCTCGATCCTGCGCATGTCGTTACGACGCAGTCCAGCTATAGCAGTTTTTCCGGCGCGGCTGCGGGAGGCGGTACTATCGGCTATGGCACGGCTTCGGAAATCGTGACTTACACTATTTCGTATCCATGGAAAATCTTTACGCCGCTTATGTGCTCGGCGCTGGGAAGCCTTTGCGGAACGGACCGCGTTGTTGTTCTGACTTCGACCATTGTGGTGCGTAATGAACCGTACAGTTAGAAAAAAATTACTATCCTTAAAACAGCGCAAGTGTCGCGGCGTCGCTGCCGTCGAATTCGCGCTTACCTTGTCGCTATGGGTTACCCTTTTGCTCGGCATCGTCGACGGCTCCTATTATTTGCTGATCAACGAAAGGGTCGATCGAATCGCCTATAGCGTTACCGATATCGTGGCTCAGTATCAGAAGATCACGATTGCGGATTTAGAAGATATTATGTCGGGAGCCGGGCAACTTATGAAGCCGTTGTCGTTTAATCCTACGTCTTTGGGGACGCCGGACGGCGAGGGAAATTATCCTGCCGCAACGGGATATATTATTGTGACGTCCGTGTATCAGGATCCTGTGCATGGCCCCCTTGTCAAATGGCAGTATACTCATCCGCCTGCCGGCAACGGCGTGACAATGCCCGCAAGCCGGATCGGTTCGTCGGCAGTCGATAGTCCCGCCGTTTTGCCCAGCGGGCTGACGTTGAATAGTCAGGACAACATTATTATTTCAGAGGTGTATTTCACTTTCTCGCCGTTGTTTATGGATGATTTCATTTCTAAAGTGATTTATCGCCAAGCAGTTTATAAACCGCGGCTTAGTCCGCTTATCACGCCGCCGACGTGAGGAGGAAAAAATGATGTTTTATCCTTTCAAAAAAGTATTGCTCGGAAAACTGACGCTTTTCGCGCAATCGGAGTCCGGCATGACTTTGCCTTTGCTTGCGCTCTCGTTGCTTACGCTTACCGGGTTTACCGGTCTGGCTATCGACGTCGGTCGCGTGCAGATGGTTCAATCGAAGCTTCAGTTTTCGGTTGACGCGGCGGGACTTGCCGCGGGCGCTACGGTCAGCACCGCGAATACAAGCACGGAGTTCAAGAAATATCTTGATGTCAATTTTAACAACTATATGGGATCGACGCTGACAGGTTATTCGGTGTCGGCAACCGATAAAAATACTGTCTTTAAGATTTCGGCCACGGCAACGATGCCGACGACTTTCATGGCGGTTCTCGGCGTTCATAACGTTACGCTTACCGCCAATTCAGAGATTAAACGCGCGATCACGGGGCTTGAACTGGTCTTTGTGCTCGATAACACAGGCTCGATGGGCTATACGGCGGGCGGCGGCATGACAAAGCTTCAGGCTTTGAAAAACGCATCGACGCTATTAATCGACGCCCTGTTTGGCGGTGCGGCGACATCGACAAACGGCAAATTATGGGTTGGCATTGTTCCTTTTGCGCAGTCAGTGAGTATTGGCACGTCGCGCTTGGGATGGGTGGGCAACAGAAACGCAACCCTTAACGCGAGCTGGACGGGGTGTATCGACGCTCGTCATAATGGTTATGACCTGACGGACGACCCGCCTTCGACAGGCCTTCCATTTACGCTGTTTAACCTCCGGTCTTATGTGAAGGAGATCAGGAATCTATCGACGAACGCCTTTATTTCATCGACGACGGTGAGTAGCTGCGCGCCTGGCGACAACTATGGCACCAATAGAAAGACCCTTTGCTATCCGACCGGAAGCTATGCCTATGCAACGCCATTGGAAAAGAACGCAAGCGGCAGCGGGCCGACATATGGCCAAAATTTTACATGTAGTCTCGAAATGACGCCGATGACGAATGACTCAAGCACTTTGTTGACGTCAATTGACGCAATGGTGGCCAATGGCGGTACTGTGATTAACGAAGGCATGGTGTGGGCTTGGCGCATGCTCTCGCCGCGGTGGAGTGGTCTATGGGGCGGAACAATGGATGCCAATAGCCTTCCTTTGAATTACGGCACCAGGGGTATGGCCAAGGCGGTTGTGCTTTTAACCGATGGTCAGAACACCATGTATGATACTTCGCAAGGGGCTTATTGGTTTGCGATGAACAAATGGACGGGCGTGGCAGGTACGACGGGTTCTGCCGAGAAACTCGATGAAAAGACTTTGGCCATTTGTACGACGATGAAAAATCTCGGCATCTATGTTTATACGATTGGATTGGGGCCCGCCAATGACATTAATCAGACCTTGCTGAGAAACTGCGCGACGGCGGAGAACTACTACTTCTATTCGCCGACGACAGCGGAATTGGAAAGCGTGTTTAATGCGATTGGCGACTCGTTGTCGAACTTGAGGGTCAGCCAATAGGCTTGTTGAGATTAGGTCCTGACCCTAAGAGAGGGCTCGGAGGTCGGGGGCAACCGATCTCCGAGCCTTTTATTTTGCGAGAAGAAGATGGATCCCCGATAGCCGCTTTGCGGCTTCGGGGATGACGCCAAAAAAAAGCGCAGGTGAAAACAAGAAACCAAATCGGATTCCGCATAAATTCGCATTTTGCAAAGAGCAAAAAGCGAATTTTGCGGAATGACAGAGCAAAATAAATGAGCCTGCACCCTAGGCCACGCCGAAGCTTCTTGCGAAGGCGGGCGCAAGCGGCGGAGAGGGAAAACAAAAAATGACGGTGGTTATATATGACAAGGAGCGGGAAATATTCTAATTATTGGACGATGCGCCAGGTGCCGTCCTCTTGCAGGCAGGCCGTGCCGTAACTTTCCTGCGGCATGCCGTCGATGTGGATTTCCTGCGAGTAGGGACGGCAGTAGGTTCTTGCGTTCTGATCGATATAGGTCGGCGGCGGGGCGGGGGGGGCGACGTAATTCGGCGCATAAGCATAATAGGGGATGGGCGATTCATAGTTGGCGGGGGCGTAGAATCCTCCGCTTCCATAGGGGCGGTCGTCTTCTCTTTCGATTTCGTAGCCAATACGATTGCCGATCGTTCCGCCAATGGCGACGCCGAGCGTCGTCGAGACGACCTGTCCCGTTCCTTGCCCGATCTGGCTTCCGAGAACGCCGCCTGTTATTGCGCCTAATGTCGTGCCCAGAACAGTGGCGTCGCCTGCTTGCGCGGGATTACCCGCGATAAGCGCGGCAAGCAAAAACGTGCCGAGATAAATAGGTGCCTTTATACGCATGGACGGACTTTTTCTCCTCTGCTCCTTTATACACAAAACCTATGGCAAGATTGGGGCAGAGATATTAACCAGCATATGTATTAACCAATATCTAACAACCAATGAATGTTGACGTGTAGCTCGACATCACTCGCTCTGCGCTCCGCTCCGCTTGTTTCTTGCTGAAACGCCTGCTTTTTTGCCCTGCGCTCCACGCAACCGCTCGTGACCCATACGAGTCTCTTTATTGTATCGTTGGTGAAAGGGTTACAATTTCTCCCGTCGCCGACGGCGTTTCAATGAGTTGGCGGACGGCTTCGGCGACCTTTTCGGGCGGCGTGATTTTGTTTCCCGCCATTTTCAGGAAAGCCGCTTTGGTTTGGCGGGGGCTTGGCAAAACGTACAGGGGCGCGACGCCGTTGACCCTGATTTTAGGCGCGAACGATTTTGCCATGTTGAGCGTCATGCCGGACAGAAATTTCTTGCTGCGTGCGTAGGAGGAATAAGGAAATGGGATCCCCGCCTTCGCGGGGATGACGGTAGAATCTGACGGAAGAGTGGCGTCGAGCATGTTGATAATGACACCGCGGTCGCCCTTCGGGAGGCTATCGCGGAACGATTTGCCGAGAATGCGCGGCGCTTCGGCATTGACCGCGAAGTGGCGCTTGCCATCTGGATCCGTTTCATCCGGCTCGAACATTGATGCGTTATTGATAAGCGCGTTAATCGCGCCAAGCTCTTTGGTTAGAGAGGGGATGAGCTGTTCCGTCGACTTTGCGTCCGCGAGGTCGATTTCGGCAAGGCATGCGGATTGCCCCATTTCCTGGATTTCTTCGGCCAGTTGCTGGGCTTCTTTGCCCGAATGATGGTAATGCACGACGATATCCCATCCGTGCGACGCGAGATCGAGCGCTATCGCGCGGCCGATGCGCTTTCCTGCTCCCGTCACTAATGCCCAGCGCGCCATGGTTATTCCTTTTGTTTGCCGCGTTTCGGAATGCCGATCAGCGCTGACAGGACGCCGTGCCACGTGCGGATTTCCTGCTCGGTCATGGCGGCGCGTTGAAGCGTATTTTGCAAACTGCGCGTCATGGTCGGGCGCATGTCCGAGGCGACGAAAAATCCGGCCTCGTCCAGGGAAGATTCGAGCCGCTTGAAAAAATTAAGGTATTCCTCGCGCGTCGCGGGGATGCTGCTGCCGGTGTGGAGGATGTCGGAAGGCGTTTGGTCTTGCGCCTGATACCATTCATAGCCGATGAGCAAGACCGATTGCGCGAGGTTAAGCGACGTGAATTCCGGATTGAGCGGAATGGTGATTTTGGCGTTCGCCATGACGATGTAATCGTTGATAAGCCCCGTGCGTTCGCGCCCGAACATGACCCCTACTTTTTCGCCGTTGTTTGCGCGGGCGATCATGTCGGGGACTGCGGCGCGGGGCGTCATGATGCGGTTCACCATGTCGTGTGAACGCGCGCTTGTGGCATAGATGTAATTGAGGTCGGCGATGGCTTCTTCAAGAGTTTCAAACACTTTTGCGTTTTTCAGGATTTCATCCGCGCCGCTGGAAGCCGCCGCCATGCGGCTTTGGTGGACTTCGCCCAAGGGCCACGGGTCGCGTGGATTGACGAGGCGAAGCTCACGAAGCCCCGTGTTCATCATGGCGCGCGCGGTCATGCCGATGTTTTCGACGAGCTGGGGTTCGACAAGAAGGATAATGGGAGGAGGGGTCATGTTAATCGTGTCCGAAGAGTTATAGCGAATGCCCCTCTCCGCCCGCACTTGCGGGGGGAGAGGGGAAATACAAAACGTTCCATAATACACTAATCATGGTGGGGGTGAGGTGGGTCTTCCAGCAAAGAAGTTTTAATTGATTCAACGACTCCGTCTATGTTCGTCAATATTTCATCGTTCCAAAATCTTAATACTCGCCATCCTTTCTTATTTAATATTTTCGTGCGCCTTTCATCCCGTCGGCTTTCATTATGTTGTCCGCCGTCGGCTTCAACAATGACATGATGTTCGACGCAAGCAAAATCAGCAATAAAACGCTCTATCGGATGCTGCCGACGGAATTTGTAGCCCGAAAGTTGCCGACTGCGTAAAGCCTGCCACAATTTGTTTTCTGCATCTGTAGTCTTAACCCTTAAGAGACGAGCGCGAATATTTTTAGGATCAATTTTCAAGACCCACCTCACCCCACATCCGTTCATAGGGCTGAAAAGATAGTATCTCCCCTCTCCCCCCGCAAGTGCGGGCGGAGAGGGGCATAATCGTTGACTCTATGGAGTGTTATCCCGGGAAGCGCAAGGTTGCGATGGCTTGAGCCATAATGCCTTCGCCGCGCCCTGTAAAGCCTAGTTGTTCGGTCGTCGTGGCTTTGACGCTGACGCGCGAGGGGTCAATTTCCAGCAATTCCGCCACGCGCTTGATCATCGCGTCGCGATGCGGGCCGATGCGCGGCTGTTCGCACAAAAACGTAACGTCCACGTTCGAAATAATTCCGCCGCGCTCTGTCACCAGACCGACGGCATAACGCACAAAATGGGCGCTGTCCTTGCCCTTCCATTGGGGGTCGGAGGGTGGGAAGTGCTTGCCGATGTCGCCTGCGCTCATGGCGCCTAAAAGGGCGTCAACAAGCGCGTGAAGCCCCACGTCGGCGTCGGAGTGGCCTTCGCAGCGGAATTTGTGCGGAATAGTCACGCCGCAGAGGATGATTTTGTCGCCCGGGACGAGGCGGTGCACGTCCGTGCCCATGCCGGTGCGGATGTCGCCGTAATTCTGGCCAATGGCTCGCGCGGCGCGGTCGAGGTCTTCGGGGTTCGTGATTTTCATGTTGTCCGGGTTCGATGGTACGAGGGTTACGGGAATGCCCAAAAGTTCAAAGACGGAGGCATCGTCCGTCACTTGCGCTGTTGTTGTTTTGCGGTGCGCGTCGAGAATGTCGTTGAAGTGGAAAGCTTGAGGCGTGTAGGCCTGCCACAAGTTCGAACGGTCTACAGTGCCGGTGATCGTGTTTTTATCGCCTTTTTTCAGCGTATCGACGACGGGTTTGGCCGCTATCGCGCCTTTAGCGGTGTCGAGCGCGTGGCGCACGGCGGTGATCGTTGCAGCATCGACCAGCGGGCGCGCCCCGTCGTGAATCATAACGAACGCGGGAGGATTTTTTTTGGCCAACGCTTCAAGCCCCAGAAGAACGCTTTGCTGACGCGTCGAACCGCCCGCAACGGGTTCGGGCAGGCCGAGATCGCCGACGGCCTTGTCGTACATATCGCGATGCGCGGGGTTGATGACGACGCGCACTTCGTCGATGTGCGGGTGGTTGAGAAAAGCCAAAACGCTGCGGCGCAGGATGGTCTCGCCGCCAAGCTCGTAATACTGCTTGGGCAATTTGCCGCCGAAACGGGAACCGGAACCGGCGGCGACGATAAGGGCTGTGCAGGTGGGCATGATTACCTATAAATAAGAACACAATCGAAATCGACACTGTCTATCGCACTAATATATTACGAAATAGCGCTTTTACCATTTATTAGTAACTATATTTGAATTTCTAGCTGGAAACTATAGTGTTGACAGCCACGTTTTTGCATATCAGATTATCGCCGAGGCAGAAATTGCCTCACCGAGTCGTTACATACAGCGTCAGTAGGTATTGGTGGGCGTTAGGTGGGAATCGAACCCACTTCTCCGGGGTACAAAGCCGTGATTCTGCCAATGAACTACTAACGCCAAAATAAGCAGGGGATCACCACGCTCGGCCATACTAAGGTCGGTGCGTTGGTGATCCCCCGCCGCCTTGTCCCTTGGGACAAATTCGGGTGTAGTCAAGAAATCATCTTGTTGCAATATCCGAAGGGAATATTTTTTCAAACACGCCGAATCACTTGACAAATCATGCGAATCGACTCTTGTGTCGATTCGATGTAGTTCTTCAATTATTCGAATTAGTTATAGTTCTACAAATATAAACCATAGGTTTGCCTATTTTTTAGGCAGATGCTATATGCCGTGGTTATGCACGGAAAGCCTGACAATATAGTAACAGTAACAGAACCCTCGCCCTTCTTGCGCCAGGAGCGAAATTCATCTTCCTGCAATGCGGGAGAGGATGGGATTCATATGCCGCGCGGACGCGCGGCGCTGGATTCCCGCTTTCGCGGGAATGACGGATCTTCTTTGGTAAAATCTTATGCTCTTAAGCCGATTAAAATCGGTGTGGTGGCGCTTGAGGCGCCGGTCATTCTTGCGCCCATGGCGGGCGTGACGGATTTGCCGTTTCGCCGCCTTGTCAAAAAATTCGGGGCGGGGATGGTTGTCTCGGAAATGATCGCTTCTCAGGCCATCATCCGCGAATGCCGCAAGACGATGCAGATGATGCAGCGCTCGCCCGACGAAGGGATCATGTCGGTTCAAATCTCGGGGTGCGAGCCCGACGTTATGGCCGAGGCCGCCAAACTTAACGAAGATCGAGGCGCGGATATTATCGACATCAATTTCGGCTGTCCGGTCAAAAAAATCGTCAATGGGAATGCGGGCTCGGCGCTGATGCGCGACGAGGTTCATGCGGCGCGCATTCTGGAGGCTGTCGTTAAGGCGGTCAAAATTCCGGTGACATTGAAGATGCGCCTTGGCTGGAGTAACGAAAACAAAAACGCGCCCCGACTTGCCAAGATCGCGGAAGAGTGCGGCATCATGATGGTTACCGTTCATGGGCGTACGCGCAGCCAGATGTACGAGGGAAAGGCGGACTGGGCCTTTATCCGCAACGTGCGCGAGATGATCAAAATTCCTCTGATTGCCAACGGCGATATTTGTACGTTGGCCGATGCGGACAAGGCTTTGGAATTGTCGGGCGCGGACGGCATTATGATCGGGCGCGGAAGTTGCGGACGGCCTTGGTTTTTGCGGCAGACGATGGATTATCTTTCGGGCGGCGTTGTGACGGCGGCTCCTGCGTTACAACATCAGTTTGCGACGCTTCTTGAGCATTTCGACGCTTGCCGTACGCATTACGGCACTCATGCCGGTTTGCGTATTGCGCGCAAGCACATCGGTTGGTATTCAAAGGGGCTGCCGCGTTCCTCCGAATTCCGCGCGGCTGTCAATACGTGCGACGATGCCGAAAAAGCTCGCGCGCTGATCAAGAGTTTTTACGAGCCTTTCGTGGAGGGAGCCATATGATTATTGTTATTTCCCAAAAAATTCATAATAGTTTGTCATTCCGGAAAATTTTCTTGCGCGCTCTTGTTTGCGCGAAAGAAAATTTATCCGGAATCCGATTTTGTTTCTTTGCCGTAAGAAAAACAAATCGGATTCCGCATAAATTCGCATTTTTGCAAACAAGAGCAAAAAAGCGAATTTTGCGGAATGACGGTGTTTTTCAAATTTTTGGGAGACAGTAGAATGTCGGCAGCCAAAGGTCTTTCCGCCAGCGTCGAACGCCATTTGCGCGATTATTTTGCCGCGCACGAGAATAGTTTGCCTTCCTCAGGACTGTATGACCGTATTTTGCAGGAAGTCGAAAGGCCTTTGATCAGCCTCGCCTTGTCCTCGTGCAAGGGCAACCAGCTTCGCACCGCCGAATTGCTGGGCTTGAACCGCAACACTTTGCGCAAGAAGCTTCGCGATTTGGGGCTTGCCGCGGGCCGTGCTCGTAAAAACCGGAGAAGGGCGGCTAATGATTAAACTGCCAACCATAAAGCTTTCGTCTATTAAGCTTCCAAACATCAAGCTTCCGTCCATAAAGCTTCTGTCGCTTCCGGCGCTTGCGCGGATTTCGAAAGAGCAGTCGCAGCGTTTCGCGATTTGGGCCCTGCGCACGCGCTTGCGCGACAAAATGGTCATCGCGCTGATTATCGCGTCGATCGCGTCCGGATTGGCGACTTATGCCGCCATGACGAGGTCGCCGTTCTTTGCCAACGATCCGACGACGATCACCGTTCTTTCGCTTCTTGATCTGGGCTTTTTGGTTTTGCTCGGAACCGTCGTCACGCACCGCATCTATCAGGCATGGAAGCGCAGGCATCGCAATATCGCCGGGTCGAAGCTTCAAGTCAGGATTATCAGCGTCTTTACGACTTTGGCCGTCGCTCCCGCTATTTTGGTCGTCGTTCTGGCGGCCGTGTTTTTCTACTTCGGCGTGGAAACGTGGTTTTCCAACCATGTGAAGACGTCGCTTAATGAATCTCTCGAAGTGGCGCAGGCCTATTTGGAAGAACACAAGCAAGTGCTGCGCGCCGACGCCATGGCGATGGCAAACGATCTTGACCGCCAGGCCGTGCTTTTGTCTCAAGACCCCGTGCGTTTCAACGAGGCCGTTTCGGCGCAGGCGTATTTGCGCAATTTAACCGAAGTTCTCGTTTTTGACGGGACGGGGAAAATTCTCGCGAGATCGGGACTGACTTTTGCGCTGACGTTCGAGCCCATTACGGACGAGATGCGCTTGCAGGCCGCCAAGGGCGACGTCGTTCTTTTGGTTAGCGACAACGACGATCGCGTGAGGGCCTTGACGAGGCTTAATGATTTTGTCGACACGTATTTATTTGTCGGAAGACCGGTCGAGCCTAAAGTCTTGGCGCATATGGCCGCGACGCAGTCGGCCGTAGACGAATATAAGCAATTGGAAGGGAAGCGTTTCGGCTTGCAGGTCATTATCGGTTCGATCTTCGCCGTGGTGGCGCTTTTGCTGCTGCTGGCTGCCGTCTGGTTCGGGTTGAATTTCGCCATGCGCCTGACTCGACCCATCGGCGACCTGATCAATGCGGCAGACCGTATTCGCGGCGGCGATTTGAGCGCTCGCGTGAACGAAAGTTCAAGGGAAAGCGACGACGAGCTTGAGCTTCTTTCCCGCGCGTTCAACCGCATGACGACCCAATTGGAGACGCAGCGCACCGACTTGATCGATGCCAATCGCCAGCTTGATTTCCGCCGCCGGTTCAGCGAAGCGGTTTTGTCCGGCGTTTCGGCAGGCGTTATAGGCCTCGATCCCAGGGGAAATATTAATTTAATGAACGCGTCGACTGCCGATTTCTTCGGCATCGAAAACCCGGCTTCGTTTAATGGCAAAGCCTTGTCAACTTTGGCGCCTGAGATTCAGAACGTTATCGAGCAAATGCCGCGCGAGAAAGAACTTATCAGCGATCAGGTCGAAATCCGGCGTCCCAATATGGCGACACGGACCATTCTTGTGCGGGTATCTTCGGAACAGGCCGGGACGGAGATTAACGGTTATGTCGTGACTTTTGACGATGTTTCCGATCTTTTGTCGGCTCAACGCAAGGCGGCTTGGGCCGACGTCGCGCGCCGCATCGCGCATGAAATCAAGAATCCTCTGACGCCCATTCAACTTTCCGCCGAGCGTTTGCGCCGCAAATATTCGAACGAAATCGTTACCGACCCCGAAGTATTTCAGACTTGCACCGATACCATTATTCGTCATGTCGACGATATCGGGCGCATGGTTGACGAGTTTTCGGCTTTCGCGCGCATGCCTTCTCCCGTCATTAAAAAACATGAATTGAGGGAAATTGCCCGTCAGGCGGTCTTTCTCCAAAGCAACAGCCGCACCGACATTATTTATGAGCGGGATATTCCCTCCGCGTCATGCCAGGCGGAGTGCGATGCGCGGCAAATTGCGCAGGCGCTGACGAACCTCTTGAAGAATGCCGCTGAAGCCATTGACGCTTGTGAACCGAGGGCGGACGGAGAGCTATTCAAGGGGAAGATTCTTACGCGGTTGCTGTGCGACGAAAATGAAGCGAGCCTGATCGTCGAGGATAACGGCAAGGGGCTGCCCATCGAGGAACGCAACACATTGACGGAACCCTATGTCACAACTCGCAAAAAGGGGACTGGCTTGGGGCTTGCCATCGTCAAGAAAATCATGGAAGACCACCATGGTCGATTAATTTTAGAAGACAGGCAGGGCGGAGGTGCTATCGTCAAGTTGATTTGGCTCTTGCGTCAGCCTAAAGCGGAACCTTTGTCGAAAGCGGGCGAATCTGATACCGTTTCCGGCATACACAAAAAAAGCAAGACGGCGTAGGGTCGTCAGACGATCTAGGAGTTTGAGAAATACATGGCGTTGCCGATTAAAGAAAAAGGTTTGACCAGCGATATTCTGGTCGTTGACGACGAGACGGACATTCGCGCTCTTATCAAGGGCATTTTGAATGACGAAGGCCTGTCCGTGCGCGAAGCGGGGAATGCCGAAGAAACGCTAAAAACCATTGCTGCGCGCAAACCCGCGTTGGTCATTCTCGATATTTGGCTTAGCGGAAGCTCGATGGACGGTATGCAGATTTTGCAGCACGTCCGCCACGACTATCCCGATATGCCCGTTATTATGATCAGCGGCCACGGCAACATCGACACGGCCGTTTCCGCCATCAAGATGGGCGCGTACGACTTTATCGAAAAGCCGTTCAAGGCCGACCGCCTGATTTTGCAAGTTCGCCACGCTTTGGATGCCGCGCGTCTGAGACGCGAAAACCAGGAATTGAAATTCCGCGCTAACGCCGATTACGAAATTATTGGCAAGTCGTCCGCTATTAATCAGGTGCGCCAGATCGTCGAGCGCGTCGCGCCGACGGGAAGCCGGGTTTTGATTTCCGGGCCGTCCGGTTCGGGCAAGGAAACGATAGCCCGCGCGCTGCATAGCGCCTCGAAGCGCGCCGAAGGGCCTTTTGTGGTCATTAATTGCTCGACGACGGTTCCCGAACAGCTTGAATTGGAGCTTTTCGGAACCGAACACGGCGTCAACGCCGGAAGCCGCAAAATCGGCGTTTTCGAACAGGCGCACGGCGGCACGCTTTATCTGGACGAAGTCGGCGATATGCCGCCTGAGACGCAAAGCAAGATCGTCCGCTTGCTTCAGGAACAGATTTTCACCCGTGTCGGCGGCACAACGCGCGTCGAGGTCGATGTGCGCGTTATCGCGTCATCCAGCGGCGATTTACAGATGGAAATGCAGGCGGGGAACGTCCGCCAGGATTTGTATTACCGCCTGAGCGTCGTGCCGATCAAGGTGCCGCCGCTTTCCGAACGGCGCGAGGACATTCCCGTCATCGCTAATCATTTCCTGACCCGCGCGTCCGAAACGTCGGGTACGCCTTTGCGCATACTAGGCGAGGACGCCATGGCGGCCTTGCAAGCTTATGAGTGGCCCGGCAACGTGCGGCAATTGCGCAATGCCATGGAATGGCTTCTCATCATGGCGCAGGGAAATCCGGCAGACTCCATTCGCGCCGATATGTTGCCGCCGGAAATTACGTCTTCCGCGCCCGGCGTCCTGCGTTGGGAAAAGGGCGGCGAGATCATGAAATTGCCTCTGCGCGACGCGCGCGAGATGTTCGAACGCGAATACCTTCTGGCACAGGTCACGCGCTTTGGCGGCAATATTTCGCGCACGGCCGGATTTATCGGCATGGAAAGATCGGCGTTGCACCGCAAGCTTAAATTGCTCGGCGTTCACGGCAACAGCAATGAAAACACGCCCATCGTGTCGGAAAATATTAATTGATGAAAGCCTCTCTTCCACGCGCCGTCATTTTCGATTGGGACAATACACTTGTCGATAGCTGGGGCGCGATCGGCGAAGCGATTAATTACGTTCGCGCTTTGCATAGTTTGCCGACTTGGAACCGCGAGGATATCCTGAAAAATTGCACGCGCTCGGCGCGGGAAAGTTTTCCCGAATGGTTCGGTGACGAATGGAAGGTCGCGTGGCAGGAGTATTACGACTGCTTTGTCAAAGTTCGTGACCGCATGGGCATCAATAAAGCTCATGGCGCGGACGAGATTTTGGCTTGGCTGAAGAAGGTTGAAATTCCGGCCATGGTCGTGAGCAACAAGTCGGGAGAGTATCTGCGGGTCGAGGCGGCTCAGTTGAATTGGAAACAGTATTTCGTCTCCATCGTCGGCGCGCACGACGCGCCCCGCGACAAGCCCGCGCGCGAACATGCCGATCGCGCCCTTATGCTGGCGGGATTGGAAGGCGGCGCCGACATCTGGTTTATCGGGGACAGCGAAACCGACGTGACTTGCGCCCGCAATGCCGAATGCATGCCGGTGTTGGTCGGAACCCCTGAAAACGCCGAGAAGCTGGGCGTTGAGATGTTTTTTCCGAGTTTGGGCGCGGTGCTCGAGTACATGAAAACGCTCGTCCCTTGAACTGCGCCTGAAATGCGGGTATCAAAAGGACATGACAAAGCAAAAAGAAAATCTGCAGGATTTGTTTTTAAGCCATTTGTGCGCAACCAAGGGCGCGGCCACCGTTTTTCTTATCAACGGGGTCAAATTGCAGGGCGTCGTGACGGCGTTTGACGATACGTCGTTGCTTTTGCGGCGCGAAGCGCATGAACAGCTTGTCTATAAACACGCTATTTCAACCATCATGCCGCACGACGAAATCAACATATATGGGTGCGGTGAACCTGAAGTCGTTGAGCAGTGACGGAAGCTTTCACAGACATATCCGGAGTCAGGCGCTTTGAACGAGCCTTGGTTCTGAACCCTGTTTTAAAATCCGATAAAGGGCGAAGCAACGACGAGGCCGCGCTGGAAGAGGCCGTGGGTTTGGCCGAGGCCATCGATTTGACTGTCATTTATTCGGCGACTTTGTTTTTGGCCCGAACGGTTCCGGCAACTCTTTTTGGCTCGGGGCAGGTCGAGCAATACGCCGAGGTGATTAAAGAACGGGAAATTGTCATTGTTATCGTCAATCACTCTTTGACGCCGGTTCAACAAAGGAACCTTGAACGTGCCTTTAATTGCAAAGTCATCGACCGAACCGGCATTATCCTTGAAATTTTCGGCGACCGCGCGCGCACCCGCGAAGGAAAATTGCAGGTCGAGCTGGCGGCGTTGGACTACCAAAAATCGCGCCTCGTGCGGTCATGGACGCACTTGGAGAGGCAGCGAGGCGGTTTCGGCTTCATGGGCGGGCCGGGAGAGACCCAGCTGGAAGTCGATCGACGCCAGATCACCGACCGTATCGCGCGCCTTAAGGATGAGCTTAATCAGGTTCGCCGCACGCGCGGGCTTCAACGCGAGGCGCGCAGCCGAGCCGAACATCCGACTGTCGCCTTGGTCGGCTATACGAACGCCGGTAAGTCTACGCTGTTTAACCGCCTGACAGGCGCCGATGTGCTGGCGAAGGACATGCTGTTTGCGACGCTCGACCCCACCATGCGCGGGATGAAACTGCAGGACGGGCGCGAGATTATTCTGTCCGATACCGTCGGTTTCATTTCCGATTTGCCGACGCACTTGGTCGAGGCCTTTCGCGCGACTCTGGAAGAGGTTCTTTTGGCCGACGTTATTTTGCATGTGCGCGACATCTCCCATCCGAGCACCAAAAGCCAGCGCGACGCCGTTTTGGATATTCTGGCGTCTTTGGGGATTAATTTGGACGATGAGAGGATTATCGAGGTTCAGAATAAAATCGATATTGTGGAGCTTAAGGGCGGCAAGAGTTGTGTCAGTTCTTCGCGTGGCGCAGGACAGGGGGCCCGAGGGGGAAAAGTGTGCGTTTCGGCTTTGACGGGCGAGGGTATTCCTGAATTACAGTCCCTGATCGGAAAACGCATTTCCGCGCGCCGCTGCACGTACGATCTGACGATTTCTCTTTCCGACGGGGCGGCTTTATCGTGGCTTCATGCGCATGGGAAAATCGCTAAACGCCGAGATACGAAAACGAACGCTGTTCTTAAGGTCGAACTGGATGCGGCGGATTATGGGCGGTTTAAGAGTAGATTCATTTCTTCCAAAAAAGGCTAGTCATGGGAATTGTTGCTCTTGGTGCGGTTGAGAAAATTATTGGGGAAGTTGCTGCGACCGAGATTATGCCGTTTTTCGGCAAACTGCGGTCGTGCGACATTGAAATGAAGGGCCCAGGCGATCCTGTGTCTGCTCCGGACAAAGCTTGTGAGATAGAACTGAGCCGCCGCTTGAAAGAATTATTGCCCGGCAGCGTCGTTGTTGGCGAAGAGGGTTGCGCAAAAGATTCCGAAATTGTGAATTTGTTTGAGAGCGACGGCTCCGTATGGGTTATCGATCCTATCGACGGCACTAATAATTTTATCAACGGAAGAATGGAATTCGGCGTTATGGTTGCTCTGGTGCATAACAAGGAGACCGTGGCGGCTTGGATTCACGATCCCAATACCGGCCATACGCTTATGGCGGAGAAGGGGGGCGGCGTTTGGCTTCAAGGTGGAAAAATGCGTTTGGCAGGGCAAGATAATGCCGCTTCGAGACTTGTTATCGTCGGCTCGCGGATGGTCAAAGCTTTGTCAAAATTCGCGGACCTTATTGCGGCTTTGCCCGCCCTGGAAATAGGGTCGTCATCGGCGTTCGATTATGGCCGGCTTTTTACGGGCGATGACGGTTCTTGTTTTGCGAATAGTTCGAAGCCGCGCTCTTCTTTTCTGTTATTTGGGCTGTCAAAGCCGTGGGATCATTTGCCCGGGCTGTTTTTGGTTGCGGAGGCCGGCGGTTATTCCTGTGATTTTAGAGGGCGACCTTATGATCCTCAGCGGCCTGAAAACGGGATTTTTGTCGCCCCAAGCGAAGGAGCGGGGATGGCTCTTTTCGAGACCATAAAACGGGTAATTGGGGATAATTTTTCATTCAAAAACGCTGAAGTGCGAATCGGCTCGGTAAAGGGGTCGAACCTACAGACGAAAGGCCTTTAAAGCGCCACGACGGGGTCTCTTCGGGATACTTCGGGGGTGTTTTTTGCGACTCACCCCCCGAATCGAGGTCGGAAAACAGGATTCAAGCCGAATCAGTGCCTTTTTTACCCCAGATTTTTGCGACTCATTATGGATGGGGCGCGGAATCGATCGGATAGAGCCTGTTTTCAGCCAATTTTGGCATATCGTTCCATCATCGTTGCATTGTCACAACAAAAACATAGCCTTGTGGATAACTTTTACAGCGACACTTCAGAAGGTGGGCGTTTTGGTCAAAAAACGCCTTATATTGAGACCTAAAATAGGTAGCACCTACCTCGTTTTAAAAAGTCACACGATATTCAGGCGCTTAAAATACTTTCTTAAAGTGAACGAGGGTTGAAGAGATTTTGGCAAACGCGCGCGTTTTGCACATAGTGGGCGGAAGCTTTGGGGGTTGTCTTTCGATGCTTAGACCTCGTTGAATAGCTCCGAGGAGAGATAGCGCTCTGCCGTGTCGGGAAGCAGGACAACGATCGTTTTGCCCTTCATGGCGGGACGTTTGGCGATTTTGGTGGCTGCCGCCACGGCCGCGCCGGAGGATATGCCTGCAAGAATGCCTTCCTGCCGCGCAAGGCGGCGCGAAAAAGCCATAGCCTCGTCGTCGCCGACGTCGATAACTTCGTTGACGAGCTTCATGTCGAGAATCGGGGGCACGAAGTTTGCGCCTATTCCCTGTATTTTATGGGGGCCGGCTTTGCCTTTCGTCAGGAGGGGGCTTGCGGCCGGTTGAACCGCGATAATCTGTACGTCCTTCTTATGCTTTTTAAGGCCTCCTGCGACGCCTTGAAGCGTGCCGCCTGTTCCAACACCCGCAACAAAGACGTCAACGGCGCCGTTTGTATCGTTCCAGATTTCCTCGGCTGTCGTGAGAAAGTGGCTTATGGGATTGGCGGGGTTTTCGAATTGCCGTGGCAAGATGGCGCCTGCCGTATTTTTTGCGATTTCTTCGGCTTTTTTTACCGAGCCTGCCATGCCTTCGCCTGCCGGAGTCAGCACGATTTTTGCGCCCAAAAAGGCCAGAAGCTTGCGGCGTTCGAGAGATATGCTTTCGGGCATCGTTAAAATGAGGTTGTAGCCTCTGACGGCGCAGATGAAGGCGAGCCCAATTCCGGTATTGCCCGAAGTCGCCTCGATCAGCGTGCCGCCCGATTTCAGCTTTCCCTCTTTTTCCGCCGCCTCAATCATGCCGAGGGCAGGGCGGTCTTTAACGGACGAAAGCGGGTTGAAATACTCCAGCTTGGCAAGAATTGTACCGACTGCGCCTTCTTGCTGCGCCAATTTGTTTAAGCGAACGAGAGGCGTGCCGCCGATGACTTCGGTGATGTCGGCATAGACTTTATTGCGAGAATGAAGGGTACGCGCCATAAAAACACCCTAGATACAAAGGGGATTGTAGGGGATTGTCTGATCCATTTCCGCTGCAGGAACGTCGCTTTTCGGCTTTCCGACGACTTTGGCGGGAACGCCCGCGACCGTCGTATGCGCGGGCACATTTTCCAGAACGACGCTGCCTGCCGCGACGCTTGCGCCCGCGCCGACTTCAATGTTTCCGAGAATTTTTGCGCCCGCGCCGATCATGACGCCTTCGCGGATTTTGGGATGGCGATCGCCTCGTTCCTTGCCGGAGCCGCCTAACGTCGTGCCGTGAAGCATGGATACTTTATCTTCAACGACGGCGGTTTCGCCAATCACGATGTTGTGCGCGTGATCCAGCATGATGCCTTTTCCGATTCTGGCCGCCGGATGGATGTCGACCGAGTAGAGGACGCTGCTGAAATTTTGAAGATAGAGCGCCGTCTCCTTATGCCCGTTTCCCCAAAGCCAATGGGCGATGCGGTGCGTTTGAAGCGCGTGAAATCCTTTGAAGTGCAAAAAGGGATGCAAAATATCCGTCGCCGCGGGGTCGCGCTCCGTTACGGCGATCAGATCGGCGGCCGCGGACGCGATGAGCTGCGGCGCTTTCTCATAAACATCGAGAAACAGTTTCGTGAGGTCTTTAGCGGAAATGTACACATCGAAGTGCTGGCGGGACAAGACGCGGCTTAATCCCACGGCCATTTCGGGGCTATCGAGGATGATTTTTTTCCCATGCTTTTTAAGAAGAGGGTTTTGGCGAACCATGCGTTCCGCCGACGCGCGCAGGTCTTTCCACACCTTGTCGATGAGATGGGAGTCCGTGCTCGAAAGCTTGGGACTTTTGAGACTTTTATTCATACTATTTTCCTGTTCTGACGTTAGGGAGTCGTCTTAATTTTTCGGATAACCGTAGCAAAGCCTGCCTTGCCGGCAGCAGGAAGCGATAAATGGTCAACAACAGCGGAAAAACATAAGGTTTCGGCTCCGAGCGATAATGATTTATGTTATTTATTCGGGGTTTGATAGTCAAGCCGAGAACGTGGTTTTTGTGAAAATCATAAACAAATCGGATTCCGCATAAACGCGCATTTTGTAAAGAACAAAAAGCGCGTTTTGCGGAATGACGAGGTTTGAGTGGAAGCGGGACAACATAATCAAAAAGCTTCAACTCGCCCCTGAGATGGGGCAAAATCGGCAAGACTCGCAAAAAGAGCACAAAGACAAAGGGGATATGAACAAGCTTACCGACATTGAAGCCGCGGCTGAATTAGCCGATCTGGCGCGCCAGATTGCGCGTCATGACGTGGCTTATCACCAAAAAGATGCGCCGGTTATTTCCGATGCCGCGTACGATGACTTGCGGCAGCGCTACAAAAGGCTGCTTGCGGAGTTTCCGCATCTGAAGACCGAGGGCGACCCTGAATCGCGCGTCGGCGCCGCGCCTGCCGCAGGCTTTGGCAAAGTCACGCACGCGATACCGATGTTGTCGCTTTCTAATGCTTTTTCGGATGAGGACATCGTCGATTTCGTCGAGCGCATCCGGAAATTCCTGCAATTGCCCGAAGACGCTGCGCCGGAATTTGTCGCTGAGCCGAAGATCGACGGATTGTCCTGTTCCTTGCGTTATGAGAATGGCGCGCTTGCCGTTGCCGCGACGCGGGGCGACGGAACGACGGGAGAGAATATTACGGCGAACGCCCTGACGATCAAAGACCTGCCGAAACATTTAAAAGCGCCGTTTCCCGACGAAATTGAAATTCGCGGCGAGATTTACATGAACCGCGACGATTTTCTCGCCCTCAACGATCAGCGCGAAAAAAACGGTGAAGACGCGTTTGCCAATCCGCGCAATGCGGCGGCCGGAAGCGTGCGGCAACTGGACTCGTCGATTTCAGCGTCCCGGCCTTTGCGCTTTTTCGCCTATGCGATTGCTGAAGGTAAAAATGTTCCCGATTTCGAGATGCAGACCGATATCCGAAAAGCTCTTGTGCGTTGGGGTTTTGAAATTAACGAGCCTTCCCGCTTGTGCAAAGGCGGCCATGTGCTGTTGGAATTTTATCGCTCCATCGAGACCCAGCGTTATGCCTTGCCTTTCGATATCGACGGCGTCGTCTACAAACTGAACCGTATTGATTGGCAAAAGCGCCTCGGTTTTGTCAGCCGGTCGCCTCGTTGGGCCATCGCGCATAAATTCGCGGCGGAACAGGCGGAGACGCGCCTGAATAACATTATTATCCAAGTGGGGCGCACGGGGGCTCTTACGCCCGTCGCCGAATTGGAGCCTGTGACCGTCGGCGGCGTCGTTGTGAGCCGCGCAACCTTGCATAACGAAGACGAAATTGCCCGCAAGGACATTCGCGCGGGCGATGTCGTCCGCATTCAGCGCGCGGGCGACGTTATTCCGCAGGTGGTCGAAGTCGATCTGAAACAACGTCCCAAAAATTCGAAAGCGTTTATATTTCCGGATCATTGCCCCGAATGCGGCGCGTTAGCCGTACGCGAAGAGGGCATGGTCGCGCGGCGTTGCATCGGCGGACTGACGTGCGCGGCGCAGGCTGTTGAACGCCTGAGGCATTTTACCAGCCGCACTGCCTTTAATATCGAGGGGCTGGGCGATCAGCGCGTTCGGGAGTTGTGGGAAGAAATGATGATCCGGTCTCCTGCCGATATATTCAATTTGAAAAAATATCGCGACGTTTTGATTGAGCGCGAAGGGTGGGGAGAAAAATCGGTTGAGAAGCTTTTGGCGGCCATTGAGGCGCGCCGCATCCTTCCGCTCGATCGCTTTATTTTTGCGCTCGGCATCCGGCAAGTCGGAGAGGCGACGGCAAAACTTTTGGCGCGTCATTATTTGAAGCTTTCGGTATGGCGTCAGGCGATGATTGCGGCGCGTGATTCGGAATCTGCGGCGCGGCATGATCTGGAATCGATTGACCAGATTGGGCCTCTTATTGCGCAGGACATCGTCGACTTTTTTGAGGAGCCCCGGAACCTTGAAGTCATTGATGCTTTGTCTTCCTCGTTGACGATCGAAGCTTATGAAAAACCGTCAGGGGCTTCGTCCTCGGTTCTGGAGGGGAAAACAGTTGTGTTTACAGGAACATTAGCTACGATGAGCCGAGCCGAAGCCAAGGCTAAAGCCGAAAGCCTCGGTGCAAAAGTGGCAGGCTCCGTTTCTTCCAGAACGGATTATGTCATTATCGGCGCAGATGCCGGCAGCAAAGCCGACAAGGCTCGCGCTTTGGGCGTTAAGGTTTTGGACGAGGCCGAGTGGAAGGCGCTGTAGTCTAGTCAGGTTATCAATTAAAAATATGGGAGAACGTTTTGGTTGTCGGCGGGGAACTCTTTCAGGCTGGCCTTTGGTCGAAGCAGGCGTATGAGCGCTTGTCACGCGACAATTTGCCTCCGACGCCGCGCAATTATGCCGTCTATTATGAGTACGCCTCCGGCAGGAATTTTGAGTTAAGCACAGCTTACGATCTGATCGTTGCGCACGGTAAGATGACGCAACAATGTTGCGATGAGTTTTACTATAAGTACGTCGTTTCCGACACCGAGAAAGAATTTCTTGAGGGAGCCAGCAAGGTTCTCAATGAAGAACTTGCAAAAGTCCTTCAGCTTTTGAATTCGTCGGCCAAAGGAACGGGCGAATTTGAAGAAAATCTGGGCGTCTTTTCGAATAATTTGAAGAAGATCGAGTCCGTCGATATGTTGCGCGAGGCCGTGAAAAAGATTTCGGAAGAAACGAAGCATGTCACGGCGCAAAATGAAAAATTGCAGGTAGAATTGGCGGAGACGTCCGCGCAATTAAGCGCCGTGCGCGGCGATTTCGACCGCGTCCATCGCGAAGCGCAGGTCGATCCTCTGACGCAAGTCGGCAATAGAATGTTTTTCGACCAAGAAATCGTCCGCGCCTTATCCGAAGCGCGCGAGAAGGGCACGATGCTGTCCATGTTGATGATCGATATCGATCACTTCAAAAAATTCAACGACACGCATGGGCATCTGGTCGGGGATCAGGTCTTAAGGCTTGTGGCGCGCACGTTGGTCGAAAATTTGAAAGGCCGCGACGTTATTGCGCGCTATGGCGGCGAGGAATTTGTCATTATATTGCCCGACACACGTTTGCAGGATTCCGTGCGTGTTGCCGACATTCTTCGTTCGACGCTTTCGACAAAGCAGATTACGAGGCGAGGGACAAACGAGGTTATCGGAGCCGTCACCATTTCTATCGGGGCGGCTGAATATATTTCCGGAGACGACGGCGACGCGCTTATTGCGCGTGCCGATAGCGCCTTATACGAGGCCAAACAAACGGGGCGCAACAGAGTATGTATGGCGGCAAGTTAGATGTTAGAAAAACTTGAACACACATGTCCCATATGCCAGCGTTCCTGCTTCCCTTACGACGTCGTGGACTTTAACAAGTCATGCGCGGAGCAGAAGGGCGTTTTTCTTAAACTTTCCGGCGAATCCATTTATTATTTTGTGTGCGAGGGCTGCGGTTTTTGTTTTGCGCCGGAAATCATGGCTTGGGATATGAAGGCGTTTGAGGAAAAAATCTATAACGAGAAATATATAGAAGTCGATCCTCACTATTTGATGAAAAGGCCGCATCAAAACTACGAAAACCTGATGTCCATGTTCGGGCGGGTTTCGGTAAAAATCAGGCATCTCGATTACGGCGGGGGCGAGGGATTTCTTGCAAAAATGCTTCGCGATGCAAAATGGGATTCAACGTCCTATGACCCGTTTGTCAATAGAAGCACGAAAATTTCCGATTTGGGAAAATTCGATCTCATTACGGCCTTTGAAGTTTTTGAACATGTGCCGGACGTGAACGTTCTGATGTCCGAAATAAGCCAGTTGCTTGCTCCGGAAGGGATCGTCTTTTTTTCGACTCTTCTTTCAAACGGCTGTATTCGCAAGAACGATCGTTTGTTTTGGTGGTATGCCTCGCCCAGAAACGGACACATCAGTATATTTTCGAAAGAAAGTCTTTCTTTGCTCGCAAAGAACCACGGGTTTAGTTATGGGAATGCGAGTAATGTTTTTCATTTCTTGTGGACTCATATTCCGGAATGGGCGCAGAATTTAAAGCCAGCTGCCGATTAAGGGACAAACATATACGTGAAATGAATCAAGTTTTCTTGCCAACGAATAACGAAGACCCCGCCTACATGCGGGGGCTTAATCCTGCGCAGCGTTCTGCCGTAGAGGCTTTGGACGGCCCTGTTTTGGTGTTGGCGGGGGCAGGGACGGGCAAGACCCGCGTTTTGACGACGCGCCTCGTTCATTTGCTGGCGACGGGTAAAGCTTTGCCTGCGCAAATTCTTGCCGTGACGTTTACGAACAAGGCTGCCGGCGAAGTCCGCGCCCGCGTTTCGGAAATGCTGGGGCGGTCGGTCGAGGGCTGGTACTTGGGAACGTTTCATGCTCTGGCGGCGCGGATGCTCCGCCCGCATGTGGAGCTTGTCGGCCTTAAGCCCAATTTCACGATTTTGGACGAGGACGATCAGGCGCGGCTGATTAAGCAGTTGCTGGAAGCCGAAAATATCGATGTTAAAAAATCGCCGCCCCGTGCTGTCTTGGCTGTCATCAATTTATGGAAAGACCGAGGACTGTTGCCTCAGGATGTCGCGCACGAAAAGAGGCATGGAAATCTGGCCGAGGGGAAGATTCCGAAAATTTATGCGCTGTATCAGCAAAGGCTGCTCGACCTCAACGCCTGCGATTTCGGCGATTTGCTTTTGCATCATCTGACGATTTTGCGGAAACATCCGGATATTCTGGCCGAAGCGCACAATCGTTTCCGGTACATTCTTGTGGATGAGTATCAAGATACCAATACCGCGCAGTATTTGTGGCTTCGCCTTTTGGCACAGGGGCACAAAAACATCTGCTGCGTCGGCGACGAAGATCAATCCATTTACGGCTGGCGCGGCGCGGAAGTCGGAAACATTCTGCGCTTTGAAGAGGATTTTCCCGGAGCCGTCGTTATCCGGCTTGAGCAAAACTACCGCTCAACGGGGCACATTCTGGCTGCCGCCTCGCATCTTATCGCCAACAATCGCATGCGTCTGGGCAAGACGTTGTGGACGTCGTCGGATATGGGCGAGCCTGTTTCCGTGCAGAGCCTTTGGGACGGCGAGGAAGAAGCGCGTTGGGTGGCGGACGAGATTGAAGACCATCAGCGCAAGGGCATTTCTTTAAATGAAATGGCCGTCATGGTGCGCGCTGGATTTCAAACGCGCGCTTTCGAAGAACGGTTTATTCAGCTCGGCATTCCGTATCGCGTGCTGATCGGGGCGCGGTTCTATGAACGCGCCGAAATCCGCGATGCGATGGCGTACATGCGCCTTCTCGTGTCGCCTGAAGACGATCTGGCGCTTGAACGCATCGTCAACGTGCCACGGCGCGGGGTAGGGCCTGCCGCTCTTCAACAACTCCATAATTATGCGCGCGGCGAGCGCATTTCGTTGATGGAAGCAACGGCGCGGTTGGTTGAAACGGACGAGTTGAAACCCAAATTGCGGCAGACGCTGCGAGCTTTCGTCGAAAATTTCGCGTCATGGCGCGGACTTTTGCAAAACCTGCCGCATACCGAGGTCGCGCAGATTGTTCTGGACGACTCCGGCTATACGGGAATGTGGCAGGCCGATAAATCGCCTGAGGCTCCCGGAAAGCTCGACAACCTTAAAGAACTCATTAGCGCGATGGCGGAATTCGATACGCTGCCCGCGTTTTTGGAGCACGTCAGCCTTGTGATGGAGGCAACAGAAAAGGCGGGCGGCGATCAGGTCAGCATCATGACTTTGCACGGCGCGAAGGGGCTTGAGTACGACATTGTGTTCTTGCCCGGATGGGAAGAGGAAATTTTTCCGAGCCGCCGTTCGGTTGACGAAAACGGAAACGCAGGATTGGAAGAAGAGCGCCGTTTAGCCTATGTCGGCATTACGCGGGCGAAAAAGCGCGCTGCGATTTCTCACGTTGCCAATCGCCTACTTTACGGCAGTTGGGTTAATCCTCTGCCTTCGCGGTTTTTGGACGAGCTTCCCGATGTGCATATTCTGCGTCAATCGACGATCGGCAATGGCGCGACGTCCGGCGTACGCATGAATCAGGCGCGCGGGGAAAGATGGGAGCGCAAAGAGCGCATACCTTCTTTATGGCAACAGTTGCAGGCGGGGCAGGGACGACATACCCGTTTTCCGGTTTCCGGGCGACGCCGCGTCACGGAAATTGAAGGCAAGGCAACTGTGGTGAAGGCTCCCTATAACCCCGACGGATTTAACGTCGGCGACCGCGTTTCTCACGAAAAATTCGGGTTGGGGATCGTTCGGCGCGTCGATCACGACAAATTGGAGGTCGCGTTCGAACGAAAGGGCGTTTTGAAGGTCATGGCGCGGTTCGTGAAGAAGGGGCGAGGTGACGATATTGACCGTATCTTAGAAGTAGAATAGCCTTGTAAAGTCAGGAAATTAGGGAGGATTATTATGATGAACAATATTGTAAAAGAAACAGTGATCTCCACTTTTGTTGATGTTGGCAGGGATGTCATTAAAGAAATTAAAGAAATGAGAGAACCCGCACAAATAGCGGTGATTTTGGCGAAGGGGTTCATTTCTTTGGGGGTTCCTGCAAGCTTGGCGATTGCTTATATAGCAGCCGCATATCTGAACGCTCGAACTAGTGATTTTAAGGCAGCAGGGGAGTCGGTTTGCGCCGCGGCTGCATTGGGCTATGTGACATACAGGGTAGCCAGAGGGTGGTATCTTGAGCCAGCGCCCCAACAGTAGAGACCTGAGGCCTTCGTATAGAAGTGCCTCATTGATTTTCCTATGTTATTTCTGCCACAAAAATATATTTTTTCTTTATCGCCTTGCAAAAGAAAAATATATTTCCGCTTGCAATCCCTGAGTCGTCTGGTCATATTCCCGCGACAAATTTGCTAGGAGAAATAAGCAGATCGCTCAACGAACGGAAGAGAAGCCCGTATCGTCGTGCGGTTTTGTTTGCTTTTCCAATTCTATTTTTGGTTCACGAAGTCCCGTTTTGCGGGGCGTAGCTTTCTTTAGAGGGTACAAGCATGGCGACCATCGGCGCGAGCATCAATCAAAACCCGAGCAAAAGTTTTACAGGCCGTAAAAGAATCCGCAGATCTTTCGGGCGCATCGCCGAGATCGCCGAGATGCCGAACCTGATCGAGGTTCAACGGAAGTCCTACGACGATTTCCTCCAGATGCATATTCCCGCCGCGACGCGCGAACGCAAGGGCTTGCAGGACGTTTTGATGTCTGCATTCCCGATTTCCGATTTTTCGGGACGCGCCGTTTTGGACTTTTTGTCCTATGAACTCGAACAACCCAAATACGACGTCGAAGAATGCCAGCAACGCGGCGTGACTTATGCGGCGCCGCTCAAGGTGACGTTGCGCCTCACCGTATTCGACGTCGAAGAAAACACCGGCGTCAAGTCGATCCGCGATATTAAAGAGCAAGACGTTTATATGGGCGACATGCCGCTCATGACCGCCAACGGCACGTTCATCGTCAACGGAACCGAACGCGTCATCGTTAGCCAGATGCACCGCAGCCCCGGCGTGTTCTTCGACCACGACAAGGGCAAGACCCATTCGTCAGGCAAATATCTGTTCGCCGCGCGCGTTATTCCTTATCGCGGCTCGTGGCTCGATTTCGAATTCGACGCCAAGGACTTGGTGTTCGCCCGCATCGACCGCCGCCGCAAGCTGCCGGTGACGTCGCTTTTATACGCCTTGGACAACGCCGAGACTGAAAAGCTTCGCGCCAAGCGTCTTAAAGAAGGCAAGCCGCTGGAAGCGCATGAAGTTCACGGCATGTCGAAGGAAGATATTCTGTCGGCTTTCTATGCCACCGTTTCCTATAAGAAAGTCAAGAACGGCTGGTCGACTCCCTATATTGTCGACATGTTTAAGGGTCATAAATTGCTCGTCGATCTCGTCGACGCCAAGAATGGCAAGGTTCTCGCCGAAGCCGGCGGCAAATTAACCCCGCGCATTACAGCCAAGCTCGCCGAGCAAGGCGTAAAAGAAATTTTAGTTCAAGATGTTGCCCTCATTGGCCGTTATCTGGCGACCGACATCATCAACGAAAAGACGGGCGAAGTCCTGTTCGAAGCGGGCGATGAAATTACGGCAGAAACGATAGAGAAGCTTCAGGAAGTCGGCATTAAGGAATTACCGACGCTCGGTATCGATCACGTCAATGTCGGTCCCTACATCCGCAATACCCTGCAAGCCGATAAGAATGCGACGCGCGAAGAAGCGCTCATCGACGTTTATCGCGTTATGCGCCCGGGCGAGCCGCCCACGCTGGAATCCGCCGACGCTTTGTTCCGCGGCTTATTCTTCCAGCTTGACCGTTACGATTTGTCGCCGGTCGGCCGCGTCAAGATGAACTCGCGCCTTAACTTCAAGACCGATGATCAGGTTCGCGTCTTGCGCAAGGAAGACGTTATTAAGATCATTCAAATTATGTGCGATCTGAAGGACGGTCGCGGGGAAATCGACGACATCGACCATTTGGGCAATCGTCGCGTGCGTTCGGTCGGCGAATTGATGGAAAATCAATACCGCATCGGCCTCGTTCGTATGGAACGCGCGATCCGCGAGCGCATGAGCTCAATTGAGATCGACACCGTCATGCCGCACGATCTGATCAACGCGAAGCCTGCCGCTGCCGCCGTCCGCGAATTCTTCGGCTCTTCGCAGCTTTCACAGTTTATGGACCAGACCAATCCGTTGTCGGAAATCACGCATAAACGCCGCGTTTCGGCTCTTGGGCCCGGCGGTTTGACCCGTGAACGCGCGGGATTTGAAGTCCGCGACGTGCATCCGACCCATTATGGCCGCATTTGCCCGATTGAGACTCCGGAAGGACCGAATATCGGTCTGATCAGCTCGCTTGCGACTTATGCGCGCGTCAACCAATACGGCTTTATCGAAAGCCCGTATCGCCGCGTCAAGAACGGCAAGGTTACCTCGGAAGTCGTTTATCTTTCGGCGATGGAAGAAGGCCGCTATGCGATTGCGCAGGCGAACGCCTCGCTCGATAAGTCAGGCCATTTTTCAGGGGAACACGTTATCGTCCGTAAGGCCGGCGAAAACATTACCGTTCCGCCCGAAGCCGTCGATTTTATCGACGTGTCGCCGAAGCAGATCGTTTCGGTCGCCGCCGCGCTTATTCCCTTCTTGGAAAACGACGACGCAAACCGCGCTTTGATGGGTTCGAACATGCAACGTCAAGCCGTTCCCTTGCTGCGCAACGACGCGCCGCTGGTCGGAACCGGCATGGAAGGAACCGTCGCGCGCGATTCCGGCGTGACGATCGTTTCGAAACGTTCAGGGGTAGTCGATCAGGTGGATGCCACCCGCATCGTCATCAGCGCCGATCAGGAAGGAAGTTCTGCCACGCCTTCCGTCGATATTTATAACTTGCTTAAATTCCAGAGATCAAACCAAAGCACTTGCATAACGCAGCGGCCTTTGGTGACGGTGGGCGATAGAATCGTGAAGGGCGATATCATCGCCGACGGTCCTGCGACGGATTTGGGCGAACTGGCTTTGGGGCGCAACGTTCTTTGCGCCTTTATGCCTTGGAACGGCTACAACTTCGAAGACTCGATTTTGATCTCCGAACGCATCGTTAAAGACGACGTGTTCACTTCGATCCATATCGAAGAATTCGAAGTCATGGCGCGCGATACCAAGCTCGGTCAGGAAGAAATTACGCGCGATATTCCGAACGTCGGCGAAGAGGCTCTGAAGAACCTCGACGAAGCCGGCATTGTTTATATCGGCGCCGAAGTAAATCCAGGCGACATTCTGGTCGGTAAAGTAACCCCGAAGGGCGAAAGCCCGATGACGCCGGAAGAAAAACTTCTGCGCGCCATTTTTGGCGAAAAGGCCGCCGACGTGCGCGACACCAGTTTGCGTCTGCCTCCCGGCGTTACCGGCACCATTGTTGAAGTTCGTGTGTTCTCGCGCCGCGGCGTGGATAAGGATCAACGCGCGATTGCTATCGAACGCGCCGAGATCGAACATCTCGCCAAGGATCGCGACGACGAACGCGCGATTCTGGAACGCAGTTTCTTTGGGCATTTGAAGACGATGCTTCTCGGCAAGAAAGCGGATGCTGGTCCCAAGGGCTTCCCGACAGGCAAAGCGGTTACCGAGGAAATGCTTTCGGAATATACGCACGGCCAATGGCGTCAGATCAACGTCAAAGATGAGAAGACGATGGGGCAGATCGAAAGCCTCTCGAAGGTTTTCGACGAACAGGTCAATGCTCTGAAGAAACGCTTTGAAGACAAGGTCGGCAAGCTGCAACGCGGCGACGAACTGCCTCCGGGCGTGATGAAGATGGTCAAGGTGTTCGTCGCGGTGAAGCGCAAGCTGCAACCAGGCGACAAGATGGCCGGCCGTCACGGCAACAAGGGCGTCGTTTCGCGCATTTTGCCGGTCGAAGACATGCCGTACCTCGAAGACGGCACGTCGGTCGATATCGTTCTGAACCCCTTAGGCGTTCCTTCACGTATGAACATCGGGCAAATTCTCGAAACGCATCTGGGGTGGGCTTCGGCCAATCTCGGCCGCCAAATCGGCGCGACTTATGACGCGTATCAGGCTCAGACGCGGCAGGACAAGAAGGCCAGTGTTTCCGACCTGCGCGGCAAGCTTAAGACCATGTACGGCGACGACGCCTATAAGCAGGATGTCGCACCGCTGTCCGACGAGGAAATTCTGGAGCTTTCTCGCAATTTACGTGCGGGCGTTCCGTTCGCAACCCCCGTTTTTGACGGGGCGCGAGGCGCGGATATCGAACAGATGTTGACTATGGCCGGGCTCAATACGTCCGGACAGGAAACGCTTGTAGATGGACGTACGGGCGAGAGGTTCGATCGTCAGGTAACGGTGGGCTTCATCTATATGCTCAAGCTTCACCATTTGGTCGACGATAAGATCCATGCGCGTTCGATTGGACCGTATTCGCTCGTCACTCAGCAGCCACTCGGCGGCAAAGCGCAATTCGGCGGCCAACGCTTCGGCGAAATGGAAGTCTGGGCGCTCGAAGCTTATGGTGCTGCGTATACGTTGCAGGAAATGCTGACCGTCAAGTCCGACGACGTTTCGGGCCGCACCAAAGTGTACGAATCAATCGTTCGCGGCGAAGACAACTTCGAAGCCGGCATTCCGGAATCCTTTAACGTCTTGGTCAAGGAACTGCGTTCGCTCGGCCTTAACGTCGAGATGGATCAGAAGAAGTCGGAACAGATCGAAGACGGATCCAATGATAACCAGCCACCTGCGGAACTACCGAGGGCGGCCGAATAACGGAATATACTTAAGAACACTCCATGCAAGCGGGAGATTGACGATATGAACGACCTTATGAGCATTTTTAATCAGCAAAGCGCGCCGCAGACTTTTGACCAAATCAAAATCTCGGTTGCTTCGCCAGAGCGTATCCGCTCCTGGTCGTTCGGCGAAATCAAGAAGCCGGAAACGATCAACTACCGCACGTTCAAGCCCGAACGCGACGGTTTGTTCTGCGCCCGCATTTTCGGGCCGATCCGCGATTACGAATGCTTGTGCGGCAAGTACAAGCGCATGAAGTATCGCGGCATCATCTGCGAAAAGTGCGGCGTCGAAGTCACATTGCAAAAAGTGCGTCGCGAGCGCATGGGGCACATCGAGTTGGCCTCGCCCGTCGCGCATATCTGGTTCATGAAGTCGCTTCCGTCGCGCATCGGCCTTTTGTGCGACATGACGCTGAAAGAGCTGGAACGCGTTCTGTATTTCGAAAACTACGTCGTGACCGAACCCGGCCTGACGCCGCTTAAGCTCAAGCAGCTTTTGTCGGAAGAAGACTACGTCAAGGCGCAGGAAGAATACGGCGACGACTCTTTCACCGCCATGATCGGCGCAGAAGCCATCAAGTTCATGCTGTCGGGCATCGATCTGCATGAGGAAAAGAAAAAGCTGCGCGAAGAGATGATCGCAACGGCGTCGGACGCCAAGCGCAAGAAGATCGTCAAGCGCCTGAAGGTCGTTGAATCGTTCATCGACTCCGGCGCGCGTCCCGAATGGATGATTCTGGATGTCGTTCCCGTTATTCCGCCAGAATTGCGCCCCTTGGTGCCACTGGACGGCGGCCGTTTTGCGACGTCCGATCTGAACGATTTGTACCGCCGCGTGATTAACCGCAATAACCGCTTGAAGCGCCTGATGGAATTGCGCGCGCCCGACATCATCGTGCGCAACGAAAAGCGTATGCTGCAGGAATCCGTCGACGCTTTGTTTGACAACGGCCGCCGCGGCCGCGTCATTACCGGCGCGAACAAGCGCCCGCTCAAATCGCTGTCCGACATGCTCAAGGGCAAGCAGGGCCGTTTCCGCCAGAACTTGCTCGGTAAGCGCGTCGACTATTCAGGCCGTTCCGTTATTACGGTCGGCCCTGAACTCAAGCTGCATCAGTGCGGCTTGCCCAAGAAGATGGCGCTTGAACTGTTCAAACCCTTTATCTACGCCAAGCTTGAGCTTTACGGCATGGCCTCGACCATTAAGGCTGCCAAGCGCATGGTTGAAAAAGAACGTCCCGAAGTCTGGGATATTCTCGAAGAAGTCATTCGCGAACATCCGGTTCTGTTGAACCGCGCCCCGACGCTTCACCGTTTGGGCATTCAGGCGTTCGAGCCGATCCTCATCGAAGGCAAGGCGATTCAGTTGCATCCGCTCGTTTGTACGGCATTTAACGCCGACTTCGACGGCGATCAAATGGCCGTGCACGTACCGCTTTCTCTTGAAGCTCAGTTGGAAGCGCGCGTTTTGATGATGTCGACCAACAACATTCTGTCGCCCGCGAACGGCAAGCCGATCATCGTTCCGTCGCAAGATATCGTTTTGGGCTTGTATTACATCACGATGGTGCGCGACGGCGACGTTGGCGAAGGCATGGTTTTCGCGACGATTGCGGAAATCGAACAGGCTTTGGCCAATAAAACCGTGTCGTTGCATGCCAAGATCAAGGCGCGTTATCACGACGTCGATTCCGAAGGCAAGCCGAGCATCGTGCGCGTCGAGACGACTCCCGGACGCATGCTTTTGTCCGAGATTTTCCCGCGCCATCCGAAGCTGCCGTTCAGCCTCATCAATCGCGTGCTCACGAAGAAGGATATCACCAACGTCATCGACTTTGTCTACCGCCATTGCGGTCAGAAAGAGACCGTCTTATTCGCCGACCGCATGATGGGCCTCGGTTACAGCAACGCTTGCAGAGCGGGCATTTCGTTCGGTAAGGACGATCTGGTTATTCCTGCCGCCAAGGGACCGCTGATCAAGAAGGCACAGACGCAAGTCGATGAATACGAACAGCAATACCAAGACGGTTTGATTACCCGCGGCGAAAAGTACAATAAGGTCGTCGACGTGTGGTCAACCTGCACCGAAAAAGTGGCCGAAGAAATGATGAAGGGCATTTCGGACACCGGTAAGGGCACTATTAATTCCGTTTACATGATGGCGCACTCAGGCGCACGCGGTTCCGCAGCTCAGATTAAGCAGCTGGCGGGCATGCGCGGCCTGATGGCCAAGCCGTCGGGCGAAATTATCGAAACGCCGATCATCTCGAACTTTAAGGAAGGTCTGACGGTTCTCGAATACTTTAACTCGACCCATGGCGCGCGCAAAGGTTTGGCAGATACCGCATTGAAGACGGCAAACTCCGGTTACCTCACGCGCCGTCTGGTGGACGTGGCGCAAGACGCCATTATCACCGAAATCGATTGCGGCACGAAAAAGGGTCTGAACGTCAAGGCGGTTATCGAGGGCGGCGAAGTCATTGCGCCGCTCGCGGAACGCATCCTTGGCCGTTCGGCTTTGGTCGATATCGTTCATCCCAAAACAAAGCAAGTGATCGTCAAGGCTGGCGAGTTGATCGAAGAAATACAGGTCGATCTTATCGATAAGGCAGGAATCGACACGGTTTCTATCCGTTCGGCATTGACGTGTAAAACGGAACTTGGCGTTTGCGCCAAGTGTTATGGACGAGATCTGGCTCGCGGAACTCCGGTCAACATGGGCGAAGCGGTTGGCGTTATTGCCGCCCAGTCTATCGGCGAACCCGGAACGCAGCTGACGATGCGTACGTTCCACATCGGTGGTGCGGCACAACGTGGTGCGGAACAGAACTCGGTCGAGGCCTCGTTCGATTCTAAGATGCAGATCAAGAACAAGAACGTCACCGCGAACAGCGAAGGACGTCCTGTCGTTATGAACCGCAACTGCGAGATCGTGTTGATCGATGCCGATGGCCGCGAAAAAGCGCGTCACCGCGTTCCTTACGGCGCTAAGTTGTTGGCCAACGAAGGGGAAACCGTCAAGAAGGGGCAGAAGCTCGCCGATTGGGATCCCTATACGATGCCGATCATCACCGACCGCGAAGGCACGGCGCACTATGCCGACCTCGTGGAAGGCTTGTCGGTCAGCGAAGTCATCGACGAAGCGACGGGTATTTCGTCGAAGAAAGTCATGGACTTCCGTCAACAGGCTCGCGGCGCCGAATTGCGTCCGCGTATCGTCCTGCACGACAAGAAGGGCGAAGTCATCAAGTTGTCGAACGGCATGGAAGCTCGTTACTTCCTGCCCGTGGACGCCATTCTCAATATCGAGAACGACACTCACGTCAAGGCGGGCGACATTTTAGCCCGCGTGCCGCGCGAAAGCACCAAGACCCGCGACATCACGGGCGGTTTGCCTCGCGTCGCCGAGTTGTTCGAAGCGCGCCGTCCGAAGGACTTCGCGATTATTTCGGACATCGACGGACGCATCGAATACGGCAAGGATTACAAGACCAAGCGCCGCATTATCGTTCGTCCTATGGATGAATCCATCGAGCCGCGCGAATATCTGATCCCGAAGGGCAAGCACATTGCCGTTCAGGAAGGCGACATGGTTCAAAGGGGCGATTTGCTGATCGACGGCAATCCCGTGCCGCACGACATTCTGGCCGTTCTTGGCGTAGAGGCTTTGGCCGACTACATCATCAACGAAATCCAGGAAGTCTATCGTTTGCAGGGCGTCAAGATCAACGACAAGCACATCGAAGTGATCGTTAAGCAGATGCTGCAGAAGGTTGAAATCGTCGACAGCGGCGATACGACACTGCTCATCGGCGAGCTGCTTGATCGTACGGAATTTGTCGCCATCAACGAAAAGGCCGTGCTCGAAAACCTGCGCCCCGCGCAAGGCAAGGCGGTGCTGCAAGGCATCACCAAGGCCAGCTTGCAGACGCGTTCGTTCATATCCGCCGCGTCGTTCCAAGAAACGACCCGCGTTTTGACCGAAGCTGCTGTGTCCGGCAAGGTCGATACGCTGGAAGGCCTGAAGGAAAACGTGATCGTCGGTCGTTTGATACCGGCGGGAACGGGTTCCATCGTCAGCCGTCTGCGCCTGATCGCCGCGACGCGCGATATGGAAGCCGACAAGATCGATGCCGACAAGGCTCAGGCGGCTTTGGCCGCCGCAGAGCAAGCGGAACAACAGAAAGTCGTCGCGTAAAAAACGACGTTTTTACTAATAAAAAGCCCCTTTTCGTCAATGACGGAAAGGGGCTTTTTTGGTTAATGCGATAACAAATGGCCTGTGAATAATATTTCCGGTGGTGTGCAAGTATTTACGATCTGTTATATTGAAGGCATAGATAAACGGATTTTTAGGAGAATTATATGATGTTTGGAAATGAAGATAATCCCCTGATCGGCATGGTTAGATTTTTAGAATTGCCGCATGAAATGCAGGAAGCCAAACGCAGAGAGAGTCTGACTTATACGCAGCGCTTGAAAGAAGACGTTCAAAATCTTCCTACGGCCGCAAGAGGGGCTGTGGATTATATGGGCGCTTGGGCCGTGAATGCCGCCGTTGTCGGTGGCATAGTTGCGTTGGCTGTTGCTGACCGCTCCTTCGAAACTATTAAAGCTATTCGTCAAAACCATTTGCAAAGGTAATTATTAATTAATTGTGCCGAGTCGCTGGTAACTATCGGCTATGCTGGATTTTAAAGCCTCTTTTCGTCAATGACGGGAAGGGGCTTTTTGGTTAATGTTCATTGCGCAGGACGAGATGAAAGGATTAATTTGAATGGATTTGACATTTGGAAGGGGATAAATAATTTGTATTCTTGCAGCTTGAGGCTGTGTCCCGATCTTGTTGAAAAGGAGATTAAAATTAAATATGCAGAAGACGTATAGCGTTGTGCAATTTGGAAACAAAATGATCGATTGGATTACCGATCTGGATATGGAGCGGATGAATTTCATCAACGCCAAACTTGAAGCGATCGATCCTTCTCTTTCCAAAATGACCCCTGCCGGGGACCATATCGATACGCCCGAGATGCATACGCCGCTTAAGAGCATTGTTGTCGATAATTGGGTCTATCTCGGCACGCGTAAGGTTGAGGGCGGCTCCTGCTTCAATACTGGCTGCGCAACTATTGTTTCTGCCGAAGCCTTGCTCGGGATGCGCGTGGCAAAACAGATAAAAATTGACCATATTCCTGCATCCAATGTGATGGATGCGCTTACCTTTAACATGCCGATAGTTGAAGGCAGCAAGACCCGTGAAAAATCTCTTTACAAGAACCCAACGCCGCGTCCTGTCGTTTTCTCGCAAGAGCAGATTGAATCTCTCACAAAATGCAATGTTTTCTATTATCCGCTTTCGACGCCGAACACATATCCTGCGCAGTTGGATCAGGCTTTAAAGATTATCAGGGACGAAAACGAAAACCATGTCGAAATCATTGCGACCTTCCATGGTTTTAATGCCGAGAAGACCCCGGTTAAGCATTGGCCGGGAATGGATGCCGCGACGATTTGGGTTGGCAATTCAAAAGAACTCGGTGCACCCCAAAATGCCAACAAGCGCGCGAGTTTCCTTGACAGAGACGATACGTTGATGGTCGAAACACGCGGCGAAAACGGGATCGTTCTTTCGACCAAGGAGTATAAAGGAGATAAGAGCAGAGCATATTCTGCGGTTCCGGTTCAAGAACTCTTTATGGTCGATATTAAGGACACAGGAACGATTGGATGCGGGAACGGCATTGAAGGAGCGACAATTCTTCATGCGTTTGGGCTGAGCAAGGGTAGCAACAAGGCTGCCAAGCTGGATTGGTTTGGCGCGGCGGCGAATGCGACCGCCGGAGCTGTTGCAAGCTTTAAGGGATCAACGCTTACCTCCGGACACGTTCCTTTGATCAAGAAGGGATTTAAATACCTTACGAGCACACCTCGCTAAATTTAATCGATTAACATTCAAACCCCCGCCGGAATTGTCTTTTGGCGGGGGTTTCTTTTTGCGCCAGGATGCCGAGGCAGAACCCTTGAAATAATCAGATCCTGATCCTAGTGTGGGCGCATGACTATCGATTATCAGGAATGCGGACTTGCGCCTTATGCGACAAAGGCGTCTCAATCGCGCGGAAGGCTTATTCCCGAGCCGCCAAGCGCTACGCGGACGGAGTTTCAGCGCGATCGCGACCGCATCGTTCATTCAAGCGCGTTTCGCAAAATGCGGAACAAAACGCAGGTGTTTATCGAAAGCGAAGGCGACTATTACCGCACGCGCCTGACTCATTCTCTGGAGGTCGCGCAAATCGCGCGTTCGCTCGCCCGCGCTTTGGGTCTTGACGAGGATTTGACGGAAACCATCGCGTTGGCGCACGACCTTGGGCACACGTGCTTTGGCCATGCGGGCGAGGAGGGGCTTGATGCCGCGATGAAGCCTTTCGGCGGCTTCAACCATAACGAACAGACTTTCCGCATTCTGACCAAGCTTGAAAACCGCTATGCACGTTTCGACGGCCTTAATCTGACATGGGAAACGTTGGAAGGTATTGTTAAGCACAACGGCCCCATCGATCCTTCGGCTTCTTTGCCGACTATTCGCGCCTATAATGAAAAATGGGAGCTGGAGTTGACAAGCTTTGCCGGCGCCGAGGCGCAGGTAGCCGCTTTGTCCGACGATATCGCCTATAACACGCACGATGCCGACGACGGCCATCATGCGGGCTTTTTTCGCCTTGAGGAATTGATGGAGCTTCCTTTGTTCGGCCCGGCCGTGCGGAAAATGGAAAAACTCTATCCTGAAGCCGCGAGTCAAAGGATGATGTATGAAGCCGTGCGCGAAGTGATTGGCTTTATGGTCACCGACGTTCTTGAATCGACGCGCCGGAACTTAGGGGAGATCAGGCCAAAATCGGTTGAAGATATTCGCCATGCGCAAAAGACCACAGTCGTCTTTAGCGATGAAATGTTAAATAACATCAAGGTATTGCACGAGTTTCTTCATGTGCGTATGTACCGCCATACGAATGTCAACGAAGTGTGCGCCAGGGCGAGGAAAATCGTGCGCGATCTTTTCGATTTTTACACAAAACAACCGAACTGTTTGCCGTCTTCTTGGGCCGATGCTGTCAAAACGTGCGGGGATGAAACGACCAAGGCTCGCGCTATTGCCGATTATATTGCGGGCATGACGGACAGATATGCTCTTCAAGAGCACCGCAAGCTTTTTTCGGCGGATACGGTCATATAATTTTTTGATAAACGTCAAATCGGGACTGTTGAAAATGCATAGACTCTTTCTTCAACAGAGCAAGGGAGGCTTACATGGGCGAAGAAAAAACACAAATGGAGCAAGAACAGCAAGCTACCAATGACGCTACTAATGGATTATTGCCCGATCCGATGGGAAGTTCTCAATACCAGGCCGTGTACAACAGGGTTCAGGAACAATTAGGATTAGACGACGCCCGCAATGGGGTGTTCCCCCGCTCGAACGCGAGCCTTGGCTATCTGAACGCGTACAACGAGTACAAAAATCAAAATATGCCGAAGCAAGAGACGAATTAGTTTCTTGCCGTTTAGGTGGAACAGAGACGCAAGAACAATGAGATTCTCCTTCCTTTCGGGAGGCGCAAAATGACAACTGCCACAAGTAAAGCTGTTGTGATAACGCGAGGGGCGGGGTTGATGTTTGCTGTAGGAAACAAACAGTAAATATTAGGATAAACCTAACCGCTCACCCCTCCCCCAACCCCTCCCCCAACCCCTCCCTCAAGGGGAGGGGAGTACATACCCTTACTTGTCGTTCTTTCTTGCCGCGACGTCCTTATCGGACTCAATCGCAGCCTGCGCTGCCGCAAGGCGGGCAATCGGCACGCGATAGGGTGAGCACGAAACGTAAGAAAGCCCTACGCGATGGCAGAACTTGACGGAAGCGGGATCGCCGCCGTGTTCGCCGCAGATGCCAAGCTTAATGTCCTTGCGCGTCTTTTGGCCGCGTTCTGTGGCTATTTTGATCAATTCGCCGACACCTTCCTGATCGAGCGACGCAAACGGATCGTGTTCGAAAACGTTCGCTTTGTAATAATCAGGCAGGAACGTCGAGGCATCGTCGCGGCTTAACCCGAACGTCGTTTGGGTCAGGTCGTTCGTGCCGAAGCTGAAGAATTCCGCGCTTTCGGCTAGCTCGCCCGCGCGCAACGCGGCGCGGGGCAATTCGATCATCGTGCCGACAAGGTATTTAAGCTTCACGCCGGATTCCTTCGAGATTTCGGCGGCAACGCGGTCGATCATGGCCTTCAGGATGTCCAGCTCCTTCTTCGTCGCGACGAGCGGAATCATGACTTCCGGCGTAATCGTCTTGCCTTTTTTGGCCATGTCGACCGTAGCGAGGAAAATCGCGCGCGCTTGCATTTCGTAAATTTCCGGATACGAAATGCCCAGGCGGCAACCGCGATGCCCCAACATCGGGTTGGATTCATGAAGCGCATGCGTGCGCCGCTTGACTTTTTCGGCCGTGATTCCCGCGCCTGCGGCAACGGCGGCGATTTCGGCTTCCTCATGCGGCAGGAACTCATGCAGAGGCGGATCGAGCAAGCGGATCGTGACCGGCAGGCCTTCCATAATCGTAAATAGATCGATGAAGTCCTGTTTCTGCATGGGCTGTAGTTTCGCCAAGGCTGCGCGACGTCCGGCTTCGTCGTCGGCGACAATCATCTCGCGCATCGCCGTAATGCGGCCTTCGTCGAAGAACATATGTTCCGTGCGGCACAGGCCAATGCCCTGAGCGCCGAATTTCCGTGCCGTGCGTGCATCCAGCGGCGTTTCGGCGTTGGCGCGAACCTTCAGGCGGCGGAGTTTATCGGCCCATCCCATGAGGGTGGCAAAGTCTCCCGACAATTCCGGTTGAACCGTCGGAATTTCACCCTGCATAATTTCGCCGGTCGATCCGTCGATGGTGATGACGTCGCCGGCCTTAATCGTAATGCCCTTAACGGTCATCTGCCTTTTGTCGTAATCCATGTGCAGTTCACCTGCGCCCGCGACGCACGCGCGACCCATGCCGCGCGCAACGACGGCCGCGTGGCTGGTCATACCGCCTCGGCTTGTCACGATACCCTTGGCGGCGTGCATGCCGTGAATGTCTTCGGGGCTTGTTTCGACGCGGCATAGAATGACTTTGTTGCCGTCGTTCGTCATCTCTTCGGCTTCGTCGGCGCTGAACACGACTTTACCTGACGCGGCGCCTGGCGATGCGGGCAGGCCTTTGGCGACAACGACTTTCTTCGCTTTGGGGTCGAGCGTCGGATGCAGCAATTGATCGAGCGATTTGGGGTCGATGCGCTTGATGGCTTCTTTTTCGGTGATCAGCTTTTCCTTGACCATATCGACGGCGGCCTTCAAAGCGGCTGCCGCCGTGCGCTTGCCGGTGCGGGTCTGAAGCATGTACAGCTTGCCCTGTTGTACCGTAAATTCGATATCCTGCATGTCGCGATAGTGCTTTTCGAGCTTCAGGCGCACGTCGTTCAACTGCTTGAAGACTTTCGGCATCACCTCTTCCATCGCCGGAAGCAACGACCCTTGGGCATGCTTGCCTTTAATTGTCAGATTTTGGGGTGTGCGAATGCCCGCCACAACGTCTTCGCCCTGCGCGTTGACAAGGTATTCGCCGTAGAAGGCGTTTTCGCCCGTCGACGGGTTGCGCGTGAAGGCCACGCCCGTGCAGCAATCATCGCCGCGATTGCCGAAAACCATCGCCTGCACATTGACGGCAGTGCCCCAATCGTGGGGAATTTCGTTCAGTTTGCGATAGGTCATTGCGCGCGCGTTCATCCATGAACCGAACACGGCGCCCATCGCGCCCCACAACTGTTCCTCAACATCCTGCGGGAACGGCTTGCCCTGCGCTTCTTGAACGGCTTCCAGATACAGGGAAACCACTTCCTGCCAGTCATTAGCCGTTAATTCCGTGTCGAGCATGACATTCCGGGCGCGTTTGATGTCTTCGATGACGTCTTCGAACAAATGATGCTCCAGACCCAGAACGACGTTGCTGTACATCTGGATAAAGCGGCGATAGCTGTCGTAGGCAAAACGCGGGTTGCCGCTTTGCTTTACAAGCCCTTCGACCGTTTCTTTATTCAGGCCGAGGTTCAAGACCGTGTCCATCATGCCCGGCATCGAGGCGCGAGCGCCCGAACGCACGGAGACGAGGAGGGGATTCTTCGGATCGCCGAATGTCGATCCCGTGGCTTTCTCGATCAGCGCCATGGCCTTGGCAACCTGCGCTTTTAATTCCTTGGGATAGGTTTTTTTATTGGCGTAATAATGCGTGCAGACATCAGTGGTTGCGGTAAATCCCGGAGGAACCGGAAGCCCCAGATTGCACATTTCAGCAAGTCCTGCGCCTTTGCCGCCAAGCAGATTGCGCATATCGGCGCGGCCTTCGGCTTTATTGCTTCCAAAACTGTAAACCCATTTCTTTGAGGATGTTTTCTTTAAGGATTTCGTTTTTGTAGCTTTTTTCTTTGCGGCCATAATATTTTCTCCTTAAGCGAGCTTTGTTGAAAGGTAAGATTTAACTTGAGAAAGGGCGATGCGTTCCTGCTGCGCCGTGTCGCGGTTGCGGACGGTGACATTCTGGTCTTTCAGCGTATCGCCGTCGATGGTGATGCAAAACGGCGTTCCGGCCTCGTCCATGCGCGCATAGCGTTTGCCGATGCTTTGCTTGGGGTCGTACTGGCAGGTGAAGGATTGCCTGAGATCGAGATAAAGCTTTTCGGCGACTTCGGGCATGCCGTCCTTGTTGACCAAGGGGAACACGCCCGCCTTGATGGGGGCGAGGCTCGGCTTGATCTTCAGCCATTCGGGCGAGGCGCGGCTTTCGTCGTATTGATAAGCCTCGCAAAGCAAGACCAAGACGCCTCGCGTCAGGCCGCTCGCCGGTTCAATGACATGCGGGATGTAGCGGCGCTTGGCTTCCTGATCGACGTATTCAAGATTGGTTTTGCTGAATTTCTGATGCTGCGTCAGGTCGTAATCGGTGCGGTAGGCGACGCCTTCCAATTCGCCGAAGCCCGGGGCGGTAAAGGGATATTTGTATTCGATATCCGACGTGGCGGCCGAATAGAACGAGCGGTCGGCGTCGGCAATTTCATGGCGGAACAGGTTGGCTTTGCTGACGCCCTGTTCTTCCCACCATTTCAGGCGCTCGGCGACCCAGAATTCGTACCATTTCATGCCGTCTTCGGGGGGAACGAAGAATTCCATTTCCATTTGTTCGAATTCGCGCGTGCGGAAGATGAAATTGCGCGGCGTGACTTCGTTGCGGAACGACTTGCCGACTTGCGCGACGCCGAAAGGCGGGCGAACGCGCGTGGAGTCCATGACATTTTTGAATTGCAGGAAAATGCCCTGCGCCGTTTCGGGGCGAAGATAGACCTTGCCTGAATCGTCGCCCGACTCAACCGCGCCGACGCGCGATTCAAACATCAGATTAAATTGGCGCGGATCGGTTAGGTCGCCGCCGCAATTGGGGCAGGGGATTTGCAGACCTGTTTTGGCTTTCTGTTCCGTAGCCAGATAACAGAGCAGATCGGACAGGGGCACCCGTTTATCGAGAGTCATCCCTATATCTTCGGCGAGCCACGACAACGTCACATTCGGGTTGCGTACGAGCGCGAGTCCTGGTGCCAGTTTTTTGCCTTTTCTTTGCGCCCATTGCAGAGCTTTTGCACTATTGAACGACAGTAAATCGTCGAAGTTTGTCAGTTCCATTGTTTCGGCTAGGGACTTTACCCATTCGGCTTCTTTCAGCATGTCTCCGACATGATCGGCGCGGAAAAGTTTTTTGCATTGGCGGCATGTTTGCATCGGATCGGAAAATCCGGAAATATGCCCCGACGCTTCCCAAGTCTTAGGATGCTGGATGATGGTTGTGTCGATGCCGACGATGGAGAGGGGCTTACCGTCGGGGCCCATGGGGGGGCACTCGACCATGCTGCGCCACCAGGCATCGCGCAGGTTGTTTTTGAGCTGGACGCCCAACGGCCCGAAGTCCCAGAAACCGTTTAAGCCGCCGTATATTTCAGAGGCCGGATAAACAAACCCCCGCCTTTTGGACAAAGAAACAAGACGATTCATTAAAGAAGTTTCGGGTTCGGACATAATCTATAAAACCTGATGACCTGAGAGAATGACAAAACGTGCTGCTTTCTAGCATCCGAAACCCTTAAAAAACAGAGTTTTTTCTTTATTTTCACGGAAAAAAATGGGCTTTTTGCCCTTGCTGTGGCAAAAGGGCTTGCTAAGTTGAGGTATCTAAAACAACAGCTATTTCAGGATCATCAGGTAAGGTTAAATGTCCACGACGCACACCACAAAAACCCTCATTATCGGAGCAGGCCCTGCAGGATATACGGCGGCTATTTATGCGGCGCGCGCCAATTTAAAGCCCATTGTCGTTCAAGGCATGCAGCCGGGCGGCCAGCTGACGATTACTTGGGAGATTGAAAACTATCCTGGTTTTGTGGAACCGGTGATGGGGCCGCAGCTTGTCGAGCAGATGGCGGCGCAGGCGACGAGGGTAGGGGCGACGCTTGTTTCCGACATTATTACCGACGTCGATTTCAGCCGCCGACCCTTTGTCTGCAAGGCGGAGTCCGGAGATACCTTTGTGGCGGATACGGTCATCATCGCGACGGGCGCGCAGGCGCGTTGGCTTGGGTTGCAGAGCGAGAAGAAATTCCAAGGCTTCGGCGTTTCCGGCTGCGCGACATGCGACGGGTTTTTCTTCCGCGGCAAGGAAATTTGCGTGGTCGGGGGCGGCAACGCGGCGCTTGAAGAAGCCGAATACCTGACGCGGTTTGCCAGCAAGGTCACGATCATTCACCGGCGCGACGAATTTCGCGGCGAAAAAATCATGCACGACCGCATTATGAAGAATCCAAAAATTGCCGTTGAATGGAACAGCGTCATTGAGGAAATCGTCGGCGACGAACAGCCGACGCTTTCGGTCACCGGCGTGCGCGTGAAAAACGTAAAAACGAACCAGATTAAGCTTATCCCGCTTGCGGGCGTGTTCGTCGCCATAGGGCATACGCCGGCGACAAAGATTTTTCAGGGCAAGCTCGACATGGACGGCGAAGGGTATCTTATAACGAAGCCTGACCGCACTGCGACCAATGTCGAAGGCGTTTATGCGGCGGGCGATGTCAGAGACAGGTTTTATCGCCAGGCCATAACGGCGGCGGGGGCGGGATGCATGGCGGCCGTGGAAGCCGAGAAGTTTCTGGCTTCGAAGGAAAACTCTGGTAAACCTTAAGCATCCGCATTGGGGAGAGACTATGTCCTATTTAAGTAAAGCTCTGCTTCCTCATGAAGAGATTCTTTATGTTGCGACGCTGCATTGGATTATTTTTGTTCCTGGAATGCTGTTGGCTGCTTTCGGCGGACTTGCCGGGGCTTATTGCTATGAAATTGTCGGGTCAGTGCTTGGGGAAACGTATGTTTCCTCGATCGGCCGCGTTCTCGCGGGTATCTCTATGCTTTTCGCTTTAACGGGGTTTGTTCTTTTGCTCGGCGCGGTCGTCCGGCAATCGTCGACGGAGCTGGCCATCACCAACAAAAGGCTTATCGCCAAATACGGCTTTATTTCGCGCGCGACCTTCGAGATCATGATTAATCGCGTCACAGGCGTGAATTTCGAGCAAACGATTATGGGGCGTGTTTTCGGCTATGGTACGGTGTTGGTGCATGGAACGGGAGGCGATGTATCGCCGTTCGACGGCGTTTCGAATCCTCAGGGCTTTCAGCACGCTTTGATGGATATTTTAGAACATCAAAAATAAAAAGCAAAAAAGTTTTTCTATGCTCTATACAGAACAGCGAAGGCTTGCTATCAAAAAAAGGCATCTTGAATAATTTGCGTTTGGAAAAATGAGCGAAGATCTCCTCCGTTACGATTTGATGATCGAGGCCGCGTTGCGAGATGTCGTGCGCGAGACCATGGAGACGGTCGCGCGCGACGGGTTGCCGGGCGATCATCATTTCTACATTACTTTTTTGACGAAGTTTCCGGGAGTCGCTGTTCCGGAGTATTTGCGCAAGCAGTATCCCGACGAGATGACGATCGTTCTGCAATACCAGTTTTTCGGCCTGAAGCTGGAGGACGATTGCATCCGCGTCATGCTGAGTTTTAATAACGTGAAGGAAAGTTTGGTTGTTCCGATTGATGCGATAACGACGTTTGCCGATCCGTCCGTTAATTTTGCCCTGCAGTTCCAGAACGCTTCGGAAGTAGGGGCTGTGGGCGAGGGAGAAAGTAAGGAATCTGCTGCGGCAAATGCAGGGGAAAAAGAACAGGACGGGAACACGGAAAAGAAAGAGCCTCGCGGAGAGGTTATTAGTCTGGACAAATTCCGTAAAAAATAAGAAAGAGAAGCGGCAAAAGATTGTGAGAAAGATATAAGAGTCAGTCTTTCGCATCAGGCCGTGGCGAAAACGCGATTTTCGAGAACTACAACGTAAACATACGTCCCCTTCGTCTAGAGGCCTAGGACACCACCCTCTCACGGTGAGAACACGGGTTCAAATCCCGTAGGGGACGCCAAATAAATCAATAAGATAAGGCCGCCGCAAGGCGGCTTTTTCATTTTCTGCCTAAATTTTGCCTAATAAGCAGTGTGAAATAAGCTGAAATTACAGGGGTCAAGCTTTCTAGATTCCACGATGCAAGCCCACACAATTGACACATACACCCAGTTATGCGTTTATTTAATCGGAGTTGGCATTTCGCCAACGCCGGGGATTGATAACCCCTTTACGGTGCGGCCAAGGCATCATTGGCCGTAAGGAGTCTAAAGATAGTGTTCCTTTCATCAAACAAGCAAAAAATCGAAGACAGGCTGTACATGCCGTTTGCGCATGAATAGCCTCTTCTGATCGTTTGTTTGAAAAGGGAATTTCTACCTAAGGATTCCGTAGATGCCGCCTTTCGGTCTTTTATGGCCGGAGGGCGGCGCTATGTCCAAGCGTTCGCGCTAAAGGCGCCGCGCCGTTTCATCGTAAGCGGTTATCAACCTCCGGCTACCAGAGAATCTTCTCTGGTAGCCCAAGCTGAGGGGGCAGATGACCATGGATATATTTTACAAGAATATAGCTTGTTTCTGTTTCCTCGCGCTTGTTGGTTGCGCAGGGAGTGCTCCCGTAAATCTTCAGGAAGGAATTGATCGCGTTCCGGTAGAAGCATCTAAGAGCCGTATTACTGTTTATCGTACAGACGCTATGTATGCCTTTGCTGCAAGCGCAAATGTAGATATTAACGGCGCTCGTGTCGCATCACTAGGACGCGGCGAAGCGTTTACGGGGAATTTTCGTCCCGGAAGCACAATTCTATCAACGGATGTGTGGGGAGCGCCCGGACACTTCTCCATAACCTTTAATGCATTGCCCGGCGCTAGTTATCTTTTTGAAATCTCTCCGAACAATAACAACGACGCGATGACTGTATCTCTTTTTGGCCCTGTTGGTTACTTGATAGGGGCTTCCGTAAAAGAAAATTCGGGGCCGTTTCAAATTACCCCTAAGGATCAAATAAAAACCAAGAGCGGCGGTAAGGGAAAATGACCGTCGTTTTAGGTGGGGGTATCCAAATGCAAACAGTTCGAGAGATTCTGCTACAATTCTGGCAAATCATAAAAACAAAACCGATCACTGCATTGGCTGCCTTTTTTCTTCTTTATTCTTTCTCCTTTATATGGCCAACCTTTTACAGATACGACCATATAAAACCAAAGGAAGGCACGAGCTTCCCTGTTCGCATCAATCGAATTACGGGTAATGCAGAAATGCTTTTATTTGAAGGGTGGCGCAAGGCGGAACCATTCAAATGAACGCTGAAACTCCAGATTCAAAGAACCTTTGGGCTTTTTTTAAGCAACATAGTGAGGGGGTTTCTCTAATTGCGTTTTTGCTGTTTGGTACTTTGTACGAATATGGAAATAGGTTCAGTTTTGTCCTTTCCAGTGCTGGAAATCTTATTGTTTGTTTGATTTTTGTCTCCATTATTTTGTTTGCTAAAATAAAGCTACGTGAAGGAATAATTACCTCTGTATTTATTGGATTTCTTGGGGCAGCGACTTTTATTCTCTCCAGCACGGCTCTAATGGGGTTGGCAAAATTTCTTTTTGACGTAGATATGCTACCTAATCCGATGAGTTCGTATAATTATTAATCGGTTGTTGCGAAGGTGTGTGCATAGCTTTGGCTATGGACTCTGAACCGAGAGATTTATCAAGAGCAACTCTTTTCATGAGATCAAAGTAATCTATTTTTGGGAGCATTGAGGCGTTGATGTATTCTGAATTCTTTTCTTTTGGAGCGTCTATTGCATTGAGGCGTGGATGAACATAGGGAGCCGCGCCTTTCGCTATATCGACAGCCTTTGTGAATTCTCTGCGCTTCCAAAAATAACGCATTGCGGCAAGCATAACTTCTAGTGGAGAGATTCCCCCTTCTATTGCTTTGTGTGCAATCTCTCTGCTTCTTACCGAAACGCTTCCCAATTTCCGTCCAGCACCCTCTCTGTGCCCACCGCGCACTCCTGCGTTTGATTTTTTCTGATTAAAATCATTTTTATTGGTCATAAGTCACCGCTTGAGCTTTTGACTTCATTTTTGAGGATGCACAGTTATTCATACTTCTATTTAAACCCTTTTGGAAAACCTGAGCAAAGGGTGGAGTTCGACTAATCCCTAGTTAAAGGGTTAGTGACCCACCCATGCGTTTGATCAAACCCTTTCGGAGCCAACCGTCGCATCGGGCGTCACAAGTGCCGTTAGTGACCTTGTGCCTGACATCTGCTTAACGAAGGTATCTAACCCTCCGGCGTATGTGCGGCCTATGTCTTAGTCCTACCGCTATCGCTTGATACGCATCCCCACAGTAGCGATCTAACTTTCTGCGCTGCGCGTCGTTTCCCTCACCACAGAAAGTCCATAATGTCCCGCGCCGTTGTAATGGTTAGCGGGGCAATTCATATCAAGCTGATTGTTTCGGCTGAGGTTTATTTTGAAAGCAGAGAAATTCTTCACCGACTTCGTAAGACGTGAAGGCGCTTTCTTGTTTTTAGTGCTCATACTGCCTCCGATTCTAATGAATCGAGGAAGGCCACAACGTCAGAAACGAGAAAAATGGTACTCGACCGTTGTTTCGTAAGTTTTAATTTGCCCTCGTTTATTAGCCGATATGCAGTTGTTCGACTTCTTACAACGCCAAGCGCAATTAATTCGTTGAGTGTGTATGCTGCTTTTGTAAGATTGTATGTTTCTATAGGCATTTTGTTATTCCTTCATGTTCGCGCGAATACGTTGGTGTTTGATTCGCTGAAGGATGCCCTTTTTGTAAGCTTCAATCTAAAGCCGAAACTTGTATAAAATGTGACGTGAAGTGTATTCTATTTCAATAAGTTATTAAGTTCCTTTTCGTTTGAGATTATTTCTAGGTCCCTATAAGAAAGAGCATGTCGAATGAATTTTTCTATCATTGAGTCACAAACTTTATGTGGCCTTGGGTTAAATAACGTAAGGGCTAGCTTTACATATTCATCAAAAATACTAATTCCAAAACCATCATCGGGGTTCGTTATGTGAGTCGGTTTGATTTGTAGGCTGTCGCGATAAATATCTACAAGACGGCAAACGGTGGTTAAAATTTGGTGATCTCTTTCTAATCCTCCCTTATGGCTTAGCATAGATTTGCTATAATCTTTGGCTGTCGTTGCTGTGTGTTGAGCCGCCTTCGCAAGAAGCTCTAAGTCTGTCATTATTTTTTGGATATTATTGTCAGTATCCAAGCGAGGGCTTGCGGATCTGAGGAGGAGCTCACCAAGTTTACCGCAACTCTTTATATCATCTAATGCTTTTTGAAGCCATTTAGCAGCAGATTCTAGCTTTCTCTTTGCATGAGATGGTCGGCAAAGCGGTTTGTCGCTAAGAATTTGATGAACGCTGTTTTGAGTATCCTCGGCAAAAATTTCCCAATCGTGTTTTGTTAGTTTACGCACTGCGTTTATTTCTTTTCCCAAAATTCTTTTCATTTTGGAAATAAACATATTCAAGCGTTCCTGAGAGGAATTCTCCTTTTTTAGCTGTTCCATCTTCTCCCCTTATTATTATTGATGCAATCTCACACTGGCATTTGTGATTCTAGCACCACCGGAAATAACCAGCTACACCCTGAATTAAGGGGAAATAAATATTTAATCTTCCAAAAACCTTTAAAAACCTAAGTTTTTTCGTTCAATTTCGGGCGTGCTTATGATGCATCAACATTGCGAAATGGCTTGTATCCTCTGCGAGTCATCCGCATGCGCCTTTTTCTTGGTGGCTGCTGTCTGGTTTTCTGAGATTGGCAAACCACCTTTCGGCCTCGCTCCGTTCAACAAGGCTTCGCCTGCCGCGTTTCAAAATCCGCAAACGCCCGGCCTGCACTTCGCGGTAAAACGACGCCTTAGAGATAACGTAAACTTGGCAAAAATCCGAAACACGATAAGCGATAGGTTCCATGCGTAAACCTCCTTTCATGAGAAAAATTTCAACCGTACTGGTCAATCCGTTCCCTATGGAAACAAGGTGATTATCCTGCCAAAGCCCAAACGCTCTTATATGCTTTATTCATGATGGGGCATGATGCAGCTTGCTCGTTTGGGGTTTTCGTTCCCCATGGAAACGAAATCAGTCTCACATTAAGTCTGAAAAGCTCTTACGGCCTTTATGTCCGCGCTTGCCAGCTAACACCCGCTCTCTTACCGGTATCATGTTTGCGCTTAGACCGCCCCTGCCTTTGGAGTGAAAAGGGGCGAACAACGGCGCAAACCCTTCGAGCTTTTCCGATTATCCAAATCAAAAATGTGACCGCTTCGAGCGCGATGAAACCTGGCACCGTGATTTTGAAATTGAGAGCATTGAGACGATGGGAGAATGAGAGCAGGAGCACGGAGCGGAAGGCAAGATAAAAGGAGCCTCCTGATTTTTAATCAGTATGACTACCTCGTTGTCTGCACATCAAAATTCAAGATTCTCTGTCGGAGGCTCGGAGGCATGTTGGAGGCAAAATTATGCAATTCGCTGATTTCATTGTTTTAAATGATGAGGCTCCTTTCTGAGACGATTATTGTTTCAACCTTTGATCTACGAAATATTCGCGCCACGTTAAGGCCCGTCCACAGCAGGGCTGCTCCGCCCTTCCGTTGAACCGAGATAGCGTTTTTGAATGTAGCCATACAAGTTGCTCTCCTCGACAGACGAGACAGCTCAGCGACCGTCTATTGAGTTTTGCACAAGCAAAAATCCAAGGCCGTGGAAATGGAATCATCAAAAACAAATTCGTATTTTTTCGAAGCCTATGCGTTTTTCAAAACACGTCTCTTTTTGTCTCTAATTGATGCGAGTACCTGAAGGATGAGCAAAAACAAAGGAATGACAACAAACTGCCTCCAACCTAAAAAAGATACTCGCAAAAAATGATGTGCAGACAAAGGGATCGCATCTTTGCGAGACAGTTTCTTTTATCTTGCCTTACGTGGATTCTCCGAACCCACCCTAAAAACAGCTACGATCGCTGACCTTCCCCCCGCCAGATAGACCAAAATGATGTAGAGTCCTCAACCCAAGGAAGGGAGAGGACGATGAAGAAGCGGTTTAGTGAAGAGCAGATAATCGGGATACTAAGGGAACAAGAGGCCGGA
>Ga0265297_10001532_pt1 | contig 53400 bp, 48 predicted proteins | sample Munlanlwell13791_FD_192502 | JGI IMG/M metagenome (GOLD analysis project Ga0265297, IMG submission 192502) | Leachate microbial communities from a municipal landfill in Southern Ontario, Canada - Leachate well 137-91 | ecosystem: Engineered > Solid waste > Landfill > Unclassified | place...
CGGCGATCGGAGTGACCACCGAGATGCCGTTGATGGTGAACAGCGCCTCGCCCCAGTTCAGGATCTGGCTGCCGATCTTCACGCTGAACGGCCGGTCCAGCAGGGTGAAGTTACCGCCGATGTAATAGTCCAGGATCTCGGCGCCGGAATCGGCCCGCTTCTTGGCCCAGGGCGTATAGCCGCCGTTGGTGAAGGTGCGATCCGCCGAGTCGAAGGTGGCAAGGTCGTTGTCGGACGCGACCGAGTCGTAGAACGCCTTGGCGCGCGTGAAGAGGTAAAAGTTTTTCCATTTCAGACTGAGCTCGGCAGTCGCCTGCGAGATCTGGCTGATCATGTCGTATTTGTCGAAATTGAAATTGCCGTCGTCGTTGCCGGCGGAGATCATCTTGCCGCCGTAATAATAGCCGTAGTTTCGCGGGTCGCGGTCGGCCATGCGGAACTGGGCGCCCGACGACAGCGAGACGATCAGCGAGCCGCTGATTTCGTCCGTGAGGTCGAATTCATAGGCGCGCGCGGTCGCGGCGAGGCCGGCGGCCAGGGCCAGGGCGGCGGCGGCCGTGGCGATCCTGCGGGCCGATCGTCCCCGGCGGAAGTTCTGAGCATGGAACGACGGGCGACCCGAACCGGACTCGACAGCGCAGGCGGATTCGCCCACGCAACGCGGCGCAACCTTCATTTTTCCCCCCTGGCGGATCCGGCCCCGGCTCGTCGTCCGGTGGTCCGTCCCTCCCCGTCGCTATTGTTGCCTGCGTGGACCGTGTCTCCGGCCTTCACGCGGGTTCTTTGATATCCGTCCAATTAAATGCAAAGCGCGCGCCGGCAAAAGCGAAACGCCGCGTTTTCGCCCAAACTGGTAACAAAAACAGAAAGGGCGCGACCTTGGCCGCGCCCTTCCCCGATTTGCTGTGAATTGCCGTCAGCGGGTGCCGAGGCGACGAATGGCGTCCGGCGTAAACTGGGACGGATCGACGTCCTGAGCATTCAGGGTGAACTGCTTTTCCTCGTTCTTCAGGGCGAAGACGACGTAGCGGCCGGACTGCAGGTCGTAGGTCACTTCGAGCGCCGAAGAGCAGAGCGGCAGTTCATAGGCGTTGGAGATCGGGCCTTCCTGGGCGCGCCAGAGCTGGCCGCGGCTGTCGTAGAGGTCGACCTGGGCGATGTTCCAGCTGTCCTCGTCGAGGTAGAAGGTACGGCGGCCGTAGACGTGACGGGTGCCTTCCTTCAGCTTGGCATCGACCACCCAGACGCGGTGCAGCTCGTAACGCCCGAGGTCCGGATTGAGCACGTTCGGCGTCAGGATCTCGGCATACTTCGCATTGACCGCGTAGTTATTGTAGCCGATGTACAGTTCCTTCTTCGGCAGCAGCTCGAAGTTGTAGCGGTCGGTGGCGCCGTTGTACATGTCGAACTGGTCCGTGGTGGCGAGACCGTCGGTGTTATACAGCGGGTTGTCGTAGGCCAGTTCCGGGGCGCGCAGCACGCGACGGGTGCCGGGGTTGTAGACCCAGGCCTGGCGCGGCATTTCCTTGGCGTTGATGGTGTCATGCACCAGCACCACGCTACCCGCGAGACGGGCCGGCGAAGTGGTGATGTTGACGTAGGAAATGCCGATGTTGTTGAGCTGCTTGATATCGGTCACGTCACCCACGGTCGAGAGGCCCGGACCGTTGTAGTGGAAAATGCCGAAGTCTTCGTTCTTGAACAGCGTATAGGAACCATCACGGTTCACCGCAGCGGAGGCGAAATAGCGGCGGAACTTGAAGCCGCGATAGCGCAGCCGGTGGTTCCAGATCGCCTCGACGCCGTTCTTCGGAATCGGGAACGGATTGCCGACCAGCGCGTCGGTGAGACCGTTCTGGTCGTCGGTCATGGTCGCCGTGGTGGCGTTCTTGATCGTCGCCTGATAGACGCGTTCCGGCAGCGAGCACGAGCGGCGGGTCTGGAAGATGCGCAGCTTGGCGGCCGGATAGGTCTTCAGCAGGGCGATCTGGCCGGCCGAGAGCTTGTCCTTGTACTGGTCGACGTTCTTGCCGTCGATCACGAACTTGACCTGGTCGCCCGGGAACGGATCGACATATTTGCCGCCCGGGGTATAGCCGGCCGGCGGCGCCTTCAGCCCGCCGTCCCAGGCCGGAATCGAGCCGTCGGCATTGCCGGCCTTGATGGCACCGAGCGGCGTCAGGTCCTTGCCCAGATGGTCGGCTTCCGACTGGGGCACCTTGGCATAGGCCGACGCGCCGGCGATACCCGCCAGCATCAAGCCGGCGAGCGCGGCCATTGTGCGGTTCATTATTGTCTCCTCCTCAGAGTCACTCTCAGTCGTTTCTAGAACTGATAGTTGAAGGTCAGGCCCACGAAATCGCGGTCGAGGTACGGGTTGCGCGATCCACCGTCACCACCGCCGCCACCCCAACTCTTGAAGTAGTTGACGGTGACCGAAGTGTTGGCGAGGTAAGCCGCCTTAAGCTGCAGGTTTACCGAGTTGACGCTCTTGGTGAAGCCGGGCTGGGGCGACGGTGTCGTACCGAACAGACCCGCCGAGAAGCCAATGCCCGGAGTGAGTGTGACGCCCGTCAAAATGTCCGGATAATCCCAGAAGATCAAGCCCTGGACACCACCGGACCAACGCGTCGGCTTCTTTCCCGTGGCCGGGAAATAGAAGCCATCGATGCCATAGTCCGGCAGATCGGTCGCCAGCAGCGCCGGAACCACGGTCAGCCCCGCGACCGTCAGCGGCGCGGTGCCGAAGCCGCTGTAGCCGAACTGGCCGTAGGAGGCATAGGAGATCGACTTGTCGAGGTCGAAATACATGGCGCCGAATTCGACCAGCGCCGTCACCTGCGAAGCACCGAGCAGGGCGGTGAGCGGGTCGGTCTCGGCGAACAGCTTGGTGAAGCGCATCGCCGCCAGCCACATGTCCTGCTTGCGGTCGAGATAGACGGTGTCCGGGCCGCTGCCCGACAGGCTCGGCGTCTCCTCGCCGGGGACCTTGACGATGGGGGCGATGCCGGGATTGCGCGCCGGCAGGCCGAGCGCGGTGATCGGCGCATCGGTCACCGGGTCGATCGGCACGCCGCCGGCGGCGTCGTAGGTGCGCACGACGAAATCGGTCTCGGACACGAAGACCGGCACATTGTGCTTGTAGGACATTTCGAAATTGATCGCGACGCCGGTCCACTCTTCGAGAGTGTTGAAGGCGAAGCCGATCATGTCGATGCCGGACGGATAGTATTTGTGCAGGATCGTGCGGTCGAGATTGTCGAGCACGGCCGAGCGCGGGTAGGTGCCATAGACGCCGCCCGAGCCGTTGCCGATCAGCGAGTCGACCAGCGGCTGCGCCAGGGGATCGACCAGGGCCTGCACGATGTCCGTCACGGTCGCGCCGACGCCGGTCTGCAGGAGGCCGCTCAGCGCGGTCGAGAGGCCGTTCAGCTGGGTGACGCCGAGGCCGCTCAGCACGCCGCTCAGCAGGGCCGGCGCATTGGTCACCAGTTCCGTGCCGCTGACATGGCCGGTGCCCTGGGCGTCATGCGGGACCACAGCCTTGATCGAGGGCAGGCGGCTCGTATAGCGCATGTAGTAGAGTTGGAACTCGGTATTGTTCAGCTCCGGCACCAGGGTGCGCAGGGCGACGCCCCAGTCGTTCACCGAATCCGGCTTGTCGTCCTGGAGCCGCATGTTGACCGAGACCATGCGCGGCCCGCCGACCGCGTTCGGCCGGTCGAACTGTGCCGTGTCCTGGCCGGTGCCGCCGTTGTAGCTGCGCGTATCGCCATAATCGGTCAGCACCGAAATGCCTTCGGCACCTTCACAGAGCGCATCGGTGAAGGAGAAGAAGCTGCCGCAGGCATCGAGCTTGAAGGGCTCGAAGCCCCATTGGTAGAAGGCTTCGAGCGAGGTCCCCTCGAAGAGGTCGATCGAGGCCGAGACCATGGGCACCGGCACCAGTGCGTCGCGCAGCTCGGCGCCCGGCGTCCGGATCTTCGAGACGTCGATCGGATTGATCACCGAGATGCCGCCGATGGTGAACAGGGCCTCGCCCCAGTTCAACACCTGGTTGCCCACCTTGACGACGCCGTAGTGACCGCCGAGGTCGAAATTATAGCCGACCAGATAGTCCATCATCTGCGCGCCGTAGCGCGCGTCTTCCTGGGCCTTCGGGTTGTATTCCCCGCGATAGGGCCGGGCCGAGGGGCCGTTCTCCGCCAGGTCGTTGAAATCGGCCACGGCATCGTAGAAGGCGGTGCCCCGCGCATAGACGAAGAAGTCGCGCCACTTGAGGCTGAGCTCGGTCGAGATCGAGCTGATCTGCGAAAACAGGTCGTATTTGTCGAAGTTCAGGTTGCCGTCGTCGGTGCTGGCGGCATGCATGGTGCCGCCGTTGTAAAGGCCGACGTTGCGCGGATCACGGTCCGACACGCGCATCTGGAAGCCGGTCGACAGCGAGGTGATGATCGAGCCGGTGACCTCGTCGCTCAGCTCGAAATCCACGGCCAGCGCGGGCACGCCGAAGCCGAGCGCCACGGCAGCCGTCAGCATCGGCCAACGCAGCCGCAGACGGCGCTTCCCCGGTGAGAATGGCGTCATTTTTTCGGCGGCGGTCGGCGACATCGCGCGCCGGCGCGACGTCCCGCTTTCGGCGGTACCCATTTCCTAAGCTCCCCTCCACTACACCCGTACAGCTCGGCCTTGCCCAGATTGGCGGACCGGCGGCCATTTTTTCGCCCGTAACGACGGGACGAATTTCTTTTAAGGCATAGCGGGGGTGGTCTGTCGCGTCAAAATGAATCCGAGCGATCACCCAAACAACCCAAAACGGGTTGGTCGCGCGTTCGATCGTGAACCAGATTCAGCGTCATTTTTTTGCGGTGCCGTCAGAAGACGTAGGAAAAGGACACTCCCATATAGTCGTGGTCGATATAGGGATTGCGGGATCCGCCGGGTCCACCGCCGGCGCCCCAGCTCTTGAAATAGGACAGTTCGAGCGAATAGTTGCCGCGATACTCCGCCTTCAAAGCCAGGTAGAGGCTGTTCATGCTCTTGGTGAAGCCGGGATTGGGGGCCGGCGTGGTGCCAAAGAGGCCGGTCTGGAAGGCGAGAATGGGCGTCAGGTTCACGCCCGAGCTGAAGGCGTCAGGATAATCGGCGAAGACCAGGGCGGTGATGCCGCCGGACCAGCGGGTAGGCGGCTTCCAGGTCGGCGGCACGCGCGGGTCGCCCGCCTCGTCCAGCTTCTGCGGCGGCAAGAGGGTAACACCCGGGGCGGCATTGAGCGGCCGGGTCTGGAAATTGGTGAAGCCGTTCTGGCCGTAGGACGCATAGAAATACTGGCCGTCGGCATTGATGTCGAAATAGAAGGCCGCCGCTTCGGCCAGCACGGTCATGGCATTGGCGCCCAGGGCCGAGACCAGCCAATGGGTGGTGGGCAGGATCTTGGTGACGCGCAGGTTGGCGTTCCACATGTCGTGCGGCTCGTCCAGGCGGAGCGTCACCGGGCCGTCCGGCAGGTCGTCGTAGGGGTAGCCGGTGTCGACATAGGGCGCGATGCCGAAGGCTTCGCTGGCCAGCAGCGGATTGCCGCCCGCCGAATTATAGGTGGTGAAGGCCAGCGTCCCTTCCGAGAGCCAGACCGGCACATTGTGCTTGTAGGAAATCTCGCCGTTGACCGCGATGCCGAGGGGATCGACCGTGGTGTTGAAGCTCAAGCCGTAGAGCTCCACCCCCTTCGGGTAGTAGAGGGTCAAGGTGCCGTGATCGAGATTGTCGAGCACGACCGAGCGCGGGAAGGTGCCGAAGCGCGGGCTGTTGATCAGCGGCAGGCCGAGCAGCTCGCCGGTGCCCGGGTTGAGATAGTCGGAATGGGCTTTGATCGACGGCAGGCGGCTCTGGTAGTTGACGTAGTAGAAGCCGAATTCGGTGTTGTTCAGCTCCGGCGCATAGTAACGCAGGGCGATACCCCAGTCGGTATGATGGCTGGAATCGTCGATCCCCATGTCGGCCGAAAGGCCGTCATAGGCCGCACCATTGTCGTTCGGGTCGTCGTGGCTCACCCAGTAGGAGCGCGAGTCCCTGTAATCCGTGCCGACACCGACGCCGCGCGTCCCCGTGCAATAGGCATCCGTCTCCGAGAAGAAGCTGCCGCAGGCATCGAGCTTGTAGGGCTTGAAGTCCAGGGCGACGAAGCCTTCGAGCGAGAGCCGGTCGGCCAACTGGTAGGACGCCCAGGCCATGGGGATCGGGATCAGGGCGTCGCGGAGTTCGGAGCCGGGCGCCCGGATGCGGCCAACGTCAATCGGATTGATGACCGAGATCGCGTTGATAGTGAACAGCGCCTCGCCCCAGTTCAGCACTTGGCTGCCCAGCCGGAAGGTCAGCGGCCGGCCGGCGATGTCGAGATCGCCGGTGACGTAATAATCCTGCATTTCGGCGTCGTAGCGGGCGAATTGCTGACCGTCCATCGCGTAGCTGCCGCGCATCGGCCGTTCTTCGGGGCCATTGACCGCCAGCTTGTTATGGTCGGCGATATAGTCGTAGAAGGCCGTGCCGCGGGCATAGAGGCCGAAGTTGCGCCAGCGCAGATTGACCTCGCTGGTTACGGTGCCGATCAGGGTGATCAGGTCGTATTTGTCGAAGTTCAGGTTGCCGTCGTCGTTGCCGGCGGTGGGCATCGCGCCGCCGTTCGAATAGCCGATGTTGCGCGGATCGCGGTCCGACATCCTGACCTGCGTACCGACAGACAGCGAGGTGATGATGCTGCCGGTCACATCGCCCCATTCGACGTCGACCGCCTGCGCGATGCCGGCGCCGAGCAGGGCGGCGCAAGCCACAGCCGTTCCGCAGGCAATCCCGTTCGGCGCGGCACGCAGCCCCGCCCATCCCCTGTTTCGTGCCATCCAGACGCTCCCCCGAGCGACGGGGGGGTCGCTCGCCGCCCCTCCCCGCCTGTGCGAATTTTTCGCTTCTAATGAGAATTGTTCCATGCAGGCCGGGCGCTTGTCGCCTGCTGTTGGCGTCAATTTTCAGGTAATAGGGACCAGATCGGTCATATCTCGCGGGGGCGTCGAAGAACAAAAGAAACGGGCGGCCGAAGCCGCCCGTCCGTCAGGTCGAAGGCTGCCGTTCAGCGCGTGCTGAGGCGGCGGATGGCGTCCGGCGTATAGCGTTCCGGCTGCAGCTCGGTGACGTTGGTCTGGATCGGCGTCTCTTCCATGTTCATGGTCTGGGCGAGATAACGGCTCGACTGCAGATCATAGTCGATTTCGAAGACCTGGTTGCAGGACTGGGCGTCGTAATAGTTCAGGATCGGCGCATCCTGAACCCGCCAGAGCTGGCCGCGGCTGTCGTAGAGCGAGACATTGGTGAAGGTCCAGCTGTCCTCGTCCTGGAAGAAGACGCGCTTGGCGTAGATGTGCCGGGCGCCCTCGCGCAGGTTCGCCTCGACCACATGGACGCGGTGCAGTTCGTAACGCATCACGTCCTGGTTCGGGTGGTTCGGGGTCAGGAAGTCCTTGTAGGTGGTCGAATTGGCCTTATAGGCGTTGTAGCCGATATAGGCCTCCTGGTTGCCCGTGTGCTTCCAGGTGTAACGCTCGGGCGAGCCGTTCATGACGTCGAACTGGTCGATCGTGGTCAGGCCGTCGGCATTGGTGCCGGGATTGTCGAAGGCGAGATCGGGGGCGCGCAGCACGCGGCGGGTGCCGGGGTTGTACTGCCAGGCCTGACGCGGGCCGTCGGCATCGTTGATGTTGTCGTAGACCAGGATGATCGAGCCCGCGATGCGCGCCGGCGCCGTGGTCATCGACAGATAGGTGATCCAGACGTTGTTCAGCTGCTTCAGGCTGGTGGCGTCGCCCTCTTCGCGGAGCCCCGGCCCCATGTAGTGCAGGATGCCTTCGTCCTGGCTCTTGACCAGATTGTAGTCGCCGTTGCGGTTGACCGCGGCGAGCGCGAAGGCGCGGCGGAACTTGAAGCCGAGGCGCGGCCGGAAGCGGTGGTTCCAGAAGAACTCGACCCCTTCGGTCGCCAGCGGGAAGGGCACGCCGACCAGACCCTCTTCGAGGCCGTTGCCATCGGCCGAGAGCTTGGCGACATCGGCGTTGCGACGGTTGGCGTCATAGACCTTCTGGCTGTAGCCGCAGCTCCGCCGGGTCTGATAGACGTTCATCTTATAGGTCGGATAGGTCTTCAGCAGGGCGATCTGCCCGGGCGACAGCTTGGCCGCATACTGGTCGACATTCTGCCCGGTGATGGTGAATTTCACCGGGTCGGAGGCGAAGGGATCGACCAGGCGCTGGCCGGGCTGGAAGCCGGCCGGAGGCGCCTTCAGGCCGCCGTCCCAGGCCGGGATGGAACCATCCGCATTACCGGCCTTCACCGCCCCATGGGGGTGAGGTCGGTGCCCAGCCGGGCGATCTGATCGGCGCCGCCCTTGGCCAGGGCCGAGCCCCCGGCGACCGCCAGGCCGAGGCTCAATCCGAGATACGCAAAACGTTTCATGCTGTGTCTCCCACTTGGGCCGCTCGCGGGCGGCCCGGTTCGTTCTTTTTCTTGTTCCCGTTTGCCCTTCGCCCCCCGATCAGAACGAATAGGAGAGGGTCATCTGGAAGAAGTCGCGGTCGTTCAGGAGGTTCTGCCGGCCGGCGCCGAAGTAGTCCGTGTAACCGATGGAGGCCTTCCAGGCGAGAAGGTATTCGGCGTCGATCTGGAAGGTTATCGCACTCGCGTGCTCGGTATAGCCGCCGGTCAGCGGCGTATTGCCGAACAGGCCGGTCTGGAAGCGGACGCTGGGCGTCAGGTTGATGCCGGCGATCGCGTCCGGATAGGCGGCCGAGACGACCAGGGTGAGACCGCCCGACCAGTCGGTCGCCGGCTCGTATTTGCTGTGCAACGGGTCGGTGGCGGAACCGTCGTCCGCCTTGCCTGTGCCCGGCGCGTCGAAGGCCAGCACGCTCTTGTCCGGCAGGTTGACGTAGACGCCGCCGAATTCCATCAGCAGCGACATCGAGTCGGCACCGATCACCGAAACCGGGAAGTCCGAGGCGCCGAGCTGCTTGATGCCGCGGAGCACGTAGGTATAGACGTCCTCCAGGGTGTAGCCGGCGAGGCGCGTGCCGGGCCGGAGAGTGCCGATCCCGAGGTAATCGCTGAGCTGGTTCTTGTAGGACGGGCCCGCCAAGCTGCAAGGCACGCTGATCGCCGTCGGGATCAGGCCGCAGGCGAAGGCCGTGGCCCAGGTCTCGCCGTCGATCAGGACCGGCAGGTTGTGGTGCAGCGCGAGTTCGCCGGCGAGGGAGACGCCGAGCGCGTCCAGCGTCGTGTTGAAGCTGGAACCGATCATCTGGACGTCGCCAGGGTTCTCCAGGACGATCTGGCTGTTGCGCGCGTTCTGCTGCACCGCCTGGGCGGTCGCGAGCGACGTCGCCTGGGACTGGAAGGCCGCGACGCGGGCACCGAACTGAGCCGGCGTCTCGGTCCCCGGGTTGAAGGGATTCGCGGTAACGTAGTTGGTAACGGCGGTGGTCACCGTAGCGACCACCGCCGCGTTGCCGACGTAATGCGCCGAATCCGCCGTGTAGAACACCGGCACCGGGCTGCGCGGCTGGATGTTGGCGAAGTAGAAGCCGAATTCGGTGTTGTTCAGCTCGGGCGAGAAGTAGCGGGCGGCGACGCCCCAGTTCTTGCCGTCCGAGTTGATCTTGTAGTCCGCCTGCGGCACCGAGAGGTTGACGTTGCCGATGGCGAAATTCGTGGCGTCGGGCGCGTATTGGTCGTAGTCGCCGTTGGCGCCGAAGCCGGTGCCGCCCTGGCCGCCGATGTCGGTGGTCGAGAAGAAGCTGCCCGCGGCGTCGGTCTTGCTGCGGCGGAACTGGAACTGGTAGAAGGCTTCGACGCTGAGACCGCCGCCCGCCTCGAAGGTGGTGAAGATCGCCGGCATGGAACGGATGGCGTCACGGATCTCGGCGCCCGGCACGCGCAGCTTCGACTGGTCGAAGGAATTGACCTGGGCGAGAGAGAGCGGGGTCACCGCGGCTTCGCCCCAGTTGATCGTCTGCTGACCGAGCTTCACGGTGAGCTGGCGCTCGCCGATGTCGAAGGAGCCGCGCACCCAGAGGTCTTGCAGCGCGTAGTCATAGGCGGCGGCATTCTGTGCCGCATCGGTCTGCCGCCCGGAAAGGTCGCGGTAATTGGCGACATAGGCCGGGTTGCCGCCCTGCTGATCGAAATCGCCGTGGTCGTAGACATAGTCGTAGAAGGCCTGGGCGCGGACATAGGCGGTGAAATTCTGCCAGGTCGCCGTCGCCTCGCCCTGCACGCGGACCGGGGCGTAGACGAAGTCGCCCTTGTCGAAGTTCAGGTTGCCGTCGTCGCCGTTGCAGGTGGTGGCCGAGCCGCCCGGATAGTTCTGCGGGCAGATCAGGCGCGGATCGCGATTCTGGGTGCGGATGCCGAAGCCGGTCGAGATCGTCACCTGCGTGTCGACCTGGACCTCACCCACCGCGAAACTGCTGGCCCGTGCCGGGCCGCCCTGCATCGCCAGGCTCGCGGCGACGATGCCGGCGCCCAGCGCTGTTGTCGACGCGAGACGCGCACGAAGAGTACCGACGTTTTTCAACATTGCCTCCCACCCCTGATTCCCGATCCCCTGCCGGGATTGTTGTTGTTGGCGGCTGACCGCCTTATTGCATTGCAGCAATGCGCAAGCTGCATGTCTTCCTTACCCGACACCGTTCCCAAAACGGTGTCAAGTCTCCACCGTTGCGCCGCGGATCCTGTCGCATCGCAACAGTGGCGTTTCGGCAACAGCGCCGAAAACCGCAGCGCAACAAAGGGTTAGCGCTGACGATTTGTCACCGCCCGCCTGGACGCACGTCATAGTGGCACAGGTCGAAAGCCTCGGCAATTAATACCCAAAATGGCTTCTTTTTTCCTCGGCGGCATGGCGTTCCGGGCCGGAACGCCATGCCGAAGACTCATGCGGCGTTGAGCCGCAGGCCCGGCCGCGGCCACTCCAAAGCGACCAGCCGACCGGTGCCCGAGAGGGTGACATAGGCGGTGCGCAGGTCATCGCCGCCGAAGCAAATGTTGGTGGTCAGCGGGTCGGGGAAAGGAATATGGGTCACCTGCCCGCCGTCGGGCGCCACGGTGGTGATGCCGCCGTTCACCAGGGTGGCGACGCAGACATGGCCGTCGCCGTCGACGCCCAGGCTGTCGAAGAGGTTGAGCCCGCCGGGCGCCAGCAACAGCCGCCCGGTATGGCCGAGCAGGTTGGGCTCGCCCCCGATCCGGCCGGGCCCGGTCACCGTGAAGGCCCAAACCCTGCCAGTGAAGGTCTCGGCGACATAGAGCGTGCCACCGTCGGGCGACAGGCCGATGCCGTTCGGCGCCTGCAGGGGGAAGATCACTTCCTCGATGAAACTGCCGTCGGGCTTGGCATAGAAGACGCCCGTCGTGTCGCGCTCGCGTTCCCGTGACTTGCCGTGGTCGGTGAACCAGAAGCCGCCATAGGCGTCGAACACCAGGTCGTTCGGCCCTTTCAGGGCGATGTCGCCGGCATGGGTATAGAGCACTTCCGCCTTTCCGGTCGAGAGGTCGACCCGCTGGATCGAGCCGCCGGCATAGTCGTGCGCCTGATGCCCGGGCACCAGCAGGCCACCGAGGTCAGTGAATTCGAAACCGCCGTTGTTGCAGACATAGACGGCGCCGTCCGGCCCGAGGGCCGCGCCGTTGGGTCCGCCACCCAGGTCTGCGACCACGCTGGTGCGCCCGTCGGGGCGGACGCGGGTCAGGCTTCCCCGGGCGATCTCGACCACCAGAAGGTCGCCGTCGGGCAGCACGACGGGCCCTTCCGGGAAACGAAGCCCGGCACAGATCTCGCGAAACGCTGTCACTTTTCCCTCCCTTTGGCGGCGGAGCGGGTGCTTTTTGTCTTTCCCCGCGCGCGCTGAACGGTAACTTTGCCCGAACCCCGGCATCAAGCCGAACGAGTCGACAGCCCGGCCCCGCCGCATCCCGCCGACGCAGAGACAGGACCGATGACCCGCCTTCGCCGCAAGCTCTCCGCCCCTGCCGCTCTTTTCGCGGCCGGGCTGACCTGCGCCCTGGCCGGGCCGGCCGCCGCGGTCCAGGTCGACGTCGGCCAGGGTCAGTCGCTCGAACTGGCGCCGCCCGCGGGCTATTGCGCACTGGACGAGGCGCGCCCGCCCGAGGCCAATCTGATTCGTGCCATGCGCGGTGCGGTTGGCGAGACCATGCGCGTCGTGCTCGCTTTCGGCGACTGCGGCGAACTGGTCGAACTGCGTGACGGCAAGCGCCCCCTGCTCGACCATTTCGGCCAGATCCTGCTGGTCGCCCAGGGCGACAAGGTCCAGCGCATCCCCGAAACCCGCGCCAACTATCTGGCCGCGGTGGCAAAGCCGATGCCGAGCGCCACGGTGGCCGATATCGCCGCCAACGGCGAAGCGCAGATGAAGGCGGGCAAGCCGTCCGACCGGCCGAAGCCGATCTTCGCCGTGCTCGGCCGCGACGAACTCGCCCTCTACATCGGGACCACCAGCCTGCAGGGCGAAGGCGACGAGAAGACCCTGGTGGCCGGCCTCGCCGGTGTCACCCTGGTCCATCAGATTCCGGTCAACATCAACATCTTCGGCGCCTATGCCGGCGACAAGGCGTCGGGCGCCGCCGCCCTCGACAGGCTGGTCGAGCAGATGACCGCGGCCATTTCCGACCTCCAGTTCACCAATGACGACGTCGACATGCCGGCGCCCCTGCCGGTGCCCAGCCGCAACGAATGGCGTGCCATGGGCTCGACCGCCCTGGTCGGCGCCGTGGTCGGCGGCCTGCTGGGCGGCATCGGCGCCCTCGCCCTGGTCTGGCTGCGCCGCCGCCGCCGTGCCGCCCAGGATGACGCCGTCCACCTGGACGAGACCCCGCCTTCGGCCGAACCGCCCGCCGCCGAAGCCTGAGCCCGCTTGGCGCTTGATCTCCCCCGGCAAGCGCGCGAGGCTCTAACCCTCGGAAACTTTGGGGGATCCCGTCATGTTCTCTGGCATTCGCGCGGTCTTCGGCCTGCGCACCCTGGCCGTGGCCGCTTCCGTCGTCGCGGCGCTCGGCCTCTCCTCGGCCAATGCGGCCGAGAAGGTGGTCCGCATCGGTACGGAGGGCGCCTATCCGCCGTTCAATTTCGTCGACTCGAACGGTGAGCTCCAGGGCTTCGACACCGACATCGCCAAGGCGCTGTGCGAGAAGATGAAGGTGAAGTGCGAATTCGTCGCCCAGGACTGGGACGGCATCATCCCCGCGCTGCAGAGCAAGAAGTACGACGCCATCATCTCCTCCATGTCGATCACCGAGGAACGCAAGAAGATCGTCGACTTCACCGACAAATATTACGAGACGCCGACCCAGTTCGTGGCCGCCAAGACCGCGGGCGTCACCGACACCTCGCCGGCCGCGCTGAAGGGTAAGACCCTGGGCGCCCAGTCCTCGACCATCCAGGCCGACCTGCTGGATGCCCAGTACAAAGACTCGACCATCAAGCTCTATGCCAAGGTCGACGAAATGTATGCCGATCTGACTTCGGGCCGTATCGACGCCGCCCTGGTCGACAAGCTGGTCACCTTCGAATGGCTGAAGACGCCGGGAGCCGCGGGCTACGACTTCGTCGGCCCGGCCATGCTGGAACCCCGCTCGATCCTGGGCGACGGTGTCGGCATCGCGGTGCGCAAGGGTGACGACGAACTCCGCCTCGCCCTCAACAAGGCGATCAAGGACATCGTCGCCGACGGCACCTACAAGAAGATCAACGACAAGTATTTCCCCTTCTCGATCTACTGATCGGGGGGAGACGGGGGCGGCGGTGCCGCCCCCGCTGTCGTCGCGCCCGGCTTCGGTACCGCTCAGTCGGCGGCGACCGGGACCAGCTTGTTGCGGGCGGCGCTGCGCATCGACTTCTGCAGCTTGTCGAAGGCCCGCACCTCGATCTGGCGCACGCGCTCGCGGCTGATGCCGTATTCCTGGCTCAGGTCTTCCAGGGTCACCGGGTCTTCGACCAGGCGGCGGCGGGTCAGGATGTCACGCTCGCGGTCGGTCAGGCCACCCATCGCCTGGGTCAGCAAGCTGCGGCGGATGTCCATCTCTTCGCGGTCGACCAGGCGTTCCTCCTGGTCCGGCGTCTCGTCCACCAGCCAGTCCTGCCATTCGCCCTCGCTGTCGGCGCGGAGCGGCGCGTTCAGGCTGTGGTCGGGGGCAGCCAGGCGGCGGTTCATCGAGACGACGTCGGCTTCCGGCACCGCCAGCTTGTGGGCGATCTGCTTCACATGCTCCGGCCGGAGGTCGCCTTCCTCGAAGGCTTCGAGCTTGCCCTTCATGCGTCGCAGGTTGAAGAAGAGCTTCTTCTGTGCCGCCGTGGTGCCAATTTTCACCAGGCTCCAGGAGCGCAGGATATATTCCTGGATCGCCGCCCGGATCCACCACATGGCATAGGTCGCGAGCCTGAACCCCTTGTCGGGCTCGAAGCGCTTCACCGCCTGCATCATGCCGACATTGCCTTCCGAGATCAGCTCGGAGACCGGCAAGCCGTAGCCGCGATAACCCATGGCGATCTTGGCCACGAGGCGCAGATGGCTGGTGACCAGACGGTGGGCCGCGTCGGAATCGCCATGCTCGCGCCAAGCCTTGGCGAGCATGAACTCCTCCTCCGGCTCCAGCATCGGGAACTTGCGGATCTCGGCGAGATAACGGCTGAGGCTGCCCTCGTCCGGCAGGGCGGGCAGTTTCATCGTTGTCGGGACACTCATCGGACTACCTCCTGGCGATGGCCGGGATCGGAACGCTGGCACGCGTTGCATTTCGAAAGCAAAAAGACGGCAGATTGCCCTCGTCGTGCAATACCTGACTGCGGCAATCGGATATAGGCCATTGTTTAGATCCGTTCCAAGCTGTCAAGTAGTTCGCTCATATCGCTCGGCAAGTTACTCTCGAAATGCAGCATTTCGGCGCTTCTCGGATGACGGAAGCCGAGCAGCCATGCATGCAGCGCCTGCCTGGGGAATGCCCTGGCCGCCGCCGGCGCCCCCTTGGGCGCCCGGCCGTAGACCGGATCGCCCACCAATCCGTGGCCGAGGGAGGCCAGATGGACGCGGATCTGGTGGGTCCGCCCGGTCTCCAGCCGGCAGTCCATCAGCGCGGCGACCGGCGGCGCACCGAAGCGCCGCTCGACCCGCCAATGGGTGATGGCATGCTTGCCGCCCTCGACGATCGCCATCTTCTTGCGGTCGGCGCGGGAGCGGCCGATCGGCCCGTCCACCGCGCCCGCATTGCTCTTCGGGCTGCCCCAGACCACCGCCTTGTAGCCCCTTTCGAGATCGTGCCGGGCGAAGAGATCGGCCAGGAAATGATGCGCCGTCTCGCTCTTCGCCACCACCATGAGGCCCGATGTGTCCTTGTCGATCCGATGCACGATGCCCGGCCGCTCCACCCCGCCGATCCCCGAGAGCGAACCCCGGCAATGGGCCAGCAGGGCATTGACCAGGGTGCGGTCCGGATTGCCCGGCGCCGGATGGACCACCAGGCCTGCCGGCTTGTCGATCACGATCAGGTCCTCGTCCTCATAGACGACCGTGAGCGGGATTTCCTGCGCCTCGGGCGTCGCCGGGGCCGCGGGGGGCACGCCCAGGGTGATCACCTGGCCCGGTTTGACCCTGGCCGAGGCGTCCTCTATGGTCGCGCCGTCGACGGTCGCCTGGCCGGTCTCGATCAGGCCCTTGAGGCGCATCCGGCTGAGGCCGGTCGCCCGGGCCAGGAATCGGTCCAGTCGGTCACCACCGTCGGTTTCGTCCACGGTCACACGATGCAGGGTTTCGAGCGCAGCCATCATGTCTGAAGAGTTGCCCGCCAACCTCCGCCGGCTCAAGGCCGTCGTCGCCATTCTCGGCATCATTTTTTGCGCGCTGCTGATCCTGTTCGGTTATGCGATCGTGACCAGGATGAACGGCAAAAAAGGCGCGGTTGCGGCGAGTGTCGCCCTCGCGCCCGGCGAAACGGTGCTGGACATGGCCTCGACCGCCGACCGCGTCGTGCTCCGCCTCCGTGACGCCACCGGGGCCGAGCGCCTGCTCTATATCGATCCGCAGACCGGCGCCTCGCTCGGCGCCACCAGCCTCGTCACCGCGCCGTGAGCGCGGCCGACCTGCTGCTCCACGACGGCGCCCTGGCCGCCCTCCGCGCCCATGCCGCCGCGGCGGCCCCCCGCGAAGCCTGCGGCCTGCTGGCCGGCCCCGCGGGCGATGCTGCCATCGCCGACGAGGCCCTGCCCTCGCCCAATCTGGCGCCCGCGGGTACCGAAGACGCCTTCGAGATCGACGCCGCCCTGCATCTCGCCGCCCAGCGGGAGCAACGGGCGCGGGGCCGCCGCGTCGTCGGCATCTATCATTCCCACCCCCGTTCCGCCCCCCTGCCCTCGGCCCGCGACCGCGCCGGGGCCTGGGACTTCGGCCTGGTCTGGCTGATCGTGGGGCAGGACGGCGCTTGCCGCGCCTGGTGGCCGGGGCCACAGGGTTTCGTCGAAGCGCGTATCGTGAGGGCGTCATGAACTTCTCGTCGGACAATGTCACCGGGGCCCACCCGAAGATCGTCGAAGCCCTGGCCGAGGCGGCCGCCGCCGGCCCGATGCCGCCCTACGGCGCCGATCCGATCAGCGAGCGCCTGAATTCCCGCCTGGCCGAGCTTTTCGAGCATGAGGTCACGGTCTTCCCGGTCGCCACCGGCACCGCCGCCAACGCCCTCTCCCTCTCGGCCCTGTGCCCGCCCTGGGGCGGCGTGCTCTGCGCCGCCGAGGCCCATATCGATGCCGACGAATGCGGGGCGGTCGAGGCGATCGGCGGCGGCACGCGGCTGATGACCATCGAGACGCCGGACGGCCGCCTGACGCCGGAAGCCCTGGCCCGCCGCCTTGCCCCGATCCGGCGGGGCGACCAGCACCAGGTCCAGCCCGCCGCCGTCTCCATCACCCAGGCGACCGAGACCGGCACGGTCTATGCGCCGGACGCCGTCGCCGCCCTCGGCGCCTTCTGCCAGGCGGAGAAACTGCGCCTGCATATGGACGGGGCGCGCTTCGGCAATGCCGTGGTCTCGCTCGGTTGCACGCCGGCCGAGGTGACCTGGAAGGCCGGGGTCGACGTGCTCTCCTTCGGCGCCACCAAGAACGGCGCTCTGGCGGCGGAAGCGATCATCTTCTTCGATGCCGCCCTGGCCGAGAATTTCCTGTTCAGGCGGAAGCGCGCCGGCCATCTCTTCTCGAAGATGCGCTTCCTCTCGGCCCAGCTCGACGCCTATGTGGCGGACGGGCTCTGGCTCGCCAATGCCGCCCATGCCAACGAACAGGCGAAGCGCCTCGCCCTCGGCCTGATCGATCTGCCCGGCGTCGACCTCGAGCAGGCGGTCGAAGCGAACGAGATCTTCGTCCGCCTGCCCATGGGCGTGGCCGGTGCCCTCTATGCCGCCGGCTTCCATTTCTATCCCTGGGGCGCCCCGCCGGAAGGCGACGCCCCCGGCCTGTTCCGCCTGGTCACCGCCTTCGACACCGACCCCGCCGCGGTCGACGCCCTGATCGCGACGGCCCGGAAGGCGACCGAAGAAAATACTTGATCGCGGCTTCGGGAGAGGCTATCAACGCGCCTCTCCCGGCCTGTCCCCATCGTCTAGAGGCCTAGGACATCGCCCTCTCACGGCGGTAACAGGGGTTCGAATCCCCTTGGGGACGCCATCCGCCAGGATGGCCCGCGACCAGGCCCGGCAGAGCGTCTCTCATCTCAGATGATCACTCCCCGTCAGTCGCGGCCACGGCCGCGAAGACCGGACGTTTGCCGCGTGCTTGCGGCCAGCCGCAGGCGCAGCCGAAGCCGTGCAGGGGGCCGGGAGCCGGCCCTTCGGGCACGGCTCCCTCGGCCGGCGGCGGGGCTTGGATGCCCGCCATCGCGAGGCGGGCGGCCCGGATCGAGCGGGCGACCAGCATGGCCCTGGTCTGGAAATCGCACATCCGCGCCGCCCCCCGTGGCTATTTCAGGACGATCGGATTGACCGGCGAGCCGGTGCCGTTCACCACCTTGAGCGGGGCCGCGGCATAGAGGAAATCCCACTGCCCGTCGGCCGAACAATCGTCCGACAGTTTGCGCAGGTCGCAGATCTCGGTGAAGGTGACGCCGAGGTTCCGCATCAGCGCGCAGTGGAGCGGCAGGGCGACGCCGCTGACCGGATCGACCGTCACTTCGTTGGCGATCGTATCGGTCACCAAGTTCGGGATCTCCATGGCGCGGAACCATTCGACCAAGGCGGGCGAATAGGTCAGGCCCGGCTCGACGAAGCCGTCGTAGAACTCCTCCTTGCCGTCGCGGAAATAGGTCTCGATCCAGCCGGTGCGGATGACCAGGATGGAACGCGGGGTGATCTCGACGCCCTGCTTCGCCGCCGCCGCCATCAGGTCCTCGTGGTCGAAGGTCTCGCCCTTTTCGAGGTTTTCCTTGCCGCGATACTTGGCCATGTCGATCAGCACGCCGCGGCCGACCACGCCGCGTTCGGCGATCGGCAGCACGCTGGCCTTGGCCATGCCGCCGATCGTGCTGTTCGCGTCGTAACCGTTGTAGAGCTGGCCGTCGTACCAGACGTGACCCAGCGCGTCATATTGGGTCGAGCCCTGGAGGAAGGCCGACATGGCGTCGTCGGCATAATGGAGGCCACCCGGGAAGCTCGGCCCCTTGCCGACGGTCCAATAGCCTTCGTCGAGGATCTGGTAACGCTCGGCGCCGCGCCGGCCCGGCCACACCGGATCGCCCACCGGATTGCCCATGGGCACCTGCAGGGTGAAGACCTTGCCGGCCCGGACCAGGGCGACGGCCTGCAGCACTTCCGCGGCACCGAGGTAGTTCAAGGCGCCGAGTTCGTCGTTCGGGCCCCATTTGCCCCAATTCTTGGGCGCGTCGCGCAAGAGGTCGCCGACATAGGGCGCTGGATTGGTCATGTCTCTCTCCCTGGTTATGGTTGGTTCAGGCCTGCGGGCGGTCGCGCAATTCGCGGCGCAGGATCTTGCCGGTCACGGTCTTGGGCAATTCGTCGAGGATTTCGACGATGCGCGGATATTTGTAGGCGGCGAGGCGTTCCTTGCAGAAGGCGGTCAGCTCTTCAGGGGTTACGCTCTGGCCCGGGCGCAGGCTGACGAAGGCCTTCACCGTCTCGCCCCGGTAGGGGTCCATGACGCCGACCACAGCCGCCTCGCGCACGGCACCATGCTCGTAGAGCACATCCTCGACCTCGCGCGGCCAGACCTTGTAACCGGCCGCGTTGATCTGGTCCTTCTTGCGGTCGACGATGTAGAACCAGCCCTGGGCATCCATGTAACCGACATCGCCCGTATGGAGGACGCCACCCGGCATGGCATGGGCGGTCTCTTCCGGCTTGTTCCAATAGCCGGGCACCACCTGGGGCCCGGCGGTGACGATCTCGCCGACCTCGCCCACGGGCAGGTCCCGGCCGTCCTCGCCGACGATGCGCACCACCGTGTTGAACACCGGCACGCCGACCGAGAGCGCGCCCGAAGCGGCATCGACCGGCGCCTCGGTGCCGAGCGGCACGCAGTGCGACGGCGACGTCGTCTCGGTCAGGCCATAGGCGTTGTGGATATAGTGGCCGAACTGCGCCTCGAAGGCCTTGGCGATCGAGGGCGGGATGGGCGCGCCGCCGGACGCGACCTTGCGGAGCGAGCTCAAATCGGCGGTGGCCGCATCCTTGTGGTTCATCAGGGCGATGAAGGCGGTGATGGCGCCGATCGTGAAGGTCGGCCGTTCGGTCGCGATCGTCTCCAGCACCACCGAAGGCTCGAAGCGATACATGAGCACCAGGGGGGCCGCCAGCAGCAGGGCGAGGGCGACATGGCCGATCAGCCCGGTGATGTGAAAGAGCGGCGCAATGCCGAGCACGACGTCGTCCGAGGTCAGCCCGCACCAGTCGCGGTAGGTCTGGGCGTTGAAGACGATGTTGCCGTGGGTGTTCATCGCCCCCTTGGGCGCCCCGGTGGTGCCGGAAGTATAGGTGAGGATGGCCGTTTCCCCGGGCGCGAAGGTGACCGGCGGCACCGGCCGGCCGCGATAGGCCGCGAGCAGCGCATCCATCGCCTCCGTCCCGTCGAAACGCTCGCGCGTCATGCCGGCGAACAGGCGGGCATCGTCGTGCCCGCGGTATTCCAGTTCGGACGTGGTGATCACGGTGGTAACATTGGTGCGCGGCACCACCTCGGCCGCGACGTCGCGGTAGAGCCCTTCGAGGCAGACCAGCACGGCCGCGCCGGAATCCTTCAGCAGCAGTTCGAGTTCGCGCTGGCGGTTCATCGGGTTGATCGAAACGGCGATGCCGCCCGCCTTCCAGGTGCCGACCAGGCCGATGACGAATTGCGGCACGTTCTGGAGATAGAGGGCGACCCGCTCGCCACGGGCGAAGCCCCGGTCGAGCAGGGCGGCGGCGAAGGCATCGGTCAGCGCGTCGAGTTCGCCGTAAGTGATGCGCCCGCCGAAGTAACGGATCGCGTCGCCGTCCGGATTGCGCGCGACCGAGGCCCGGAACAGGGCCAGGGCATCGCCGAATTCGGGCGCGATCTCGGCCGGCCGGCCCTCGGCATAATGGGCCAGCCAGGGTTTCGTTTCGTAGATGCTCATCCCTCACCTCTCACCGAAAGACCGGCGCCGAGAGGATGGATGGACACGCAATGGACCACTTCCCGCACTCTCCCCGGTCTTGTTGTCGGGGGGCGGCTCGAGACCGCCCCCTCGTTCTTCCGGGGCGATGCTTGGTCTTTCTCAATGGAACCGGAATATGGTTTCGGCGGCCGGCGGCGGCTTCATGTCCGAAATTCTAGGGTCGGGCGCGAATTCCTAGAGTGCGGCCGTCAGCCCGCCTGGCGGAAGGCACGGGGCGAGCGGCCGACGACCCGCTGGAACAGGGCGCCGAACTGGCTTGGCCCGCCGAAGCCGCAGGCGTCGGCGATCGCGGCGACCGGCATGTCGCTGCCGAGCAGCAGGGCCTGCGCCTTGGTGATCCGCTGATCCAGGACATATTGATAGGGGGCGACGCCGAAGCTCTGGCGGAAGGCGCGGCCGAAATGGCCGACCGAAAGACCGGCCAGCGCCGCCATTTCCTCGACCCTGATGCGCCGCCCCAGGGAATCGCGGACGAAGCCCTCGATGCGCCGGCGGATCGCCGGGGCGAGACCGGCGGGATGTTCCGCCGCCACCTCCGCCCGGCCGTATTTGCCCTGGAAATAGGCCTGGGTCGATTGGAGCAGGGACGGCAGGGCGGCCGCCGCGGTCGAGCCTTCGCGCAGGATCATGGCGATCGTGGTCGCATATTGCCACAGCACCGGGTCGCGGAAGGGCGTGGTCACGCTGCCCAGCCGTTCGGCCGCGAAATCGAATTCCGGCCCCAGGTAGATTTGCAGCATCTCGAAATTGCCGGTGAAGCGCCAATCGCATTCGAAGCCGGGCTCCAGCAGCACGGTGGTGCCGCGCGCCGCCCCGCGCCAGACCGACCGGCCGCGCACGATCTGTTCGAGCGTCGAATCCCCCTGGAGCGAGATCGCCAGAAAACGCCGCCTATGCCCCTCGAAAACCCGCAGCCGCGGCGTCTGGCGCCACAGGGCGACGCTGGGTCCGGGGTGGTCGGCGGGTTGCAGGCGCGCGACCGGGGACGTATCGGCAAAACGTTTCACCGCGTCGACGGTCTGTTCCAAATCGAAATCGATACTCATGACGGCCCACTCCCTTGCGCGGGCCGCCTCGTACCGGGCGGGGGATCGAGCCCTTGTCCCGCTTTTCCTCTTGGGTCTGCCGGCCAGAGTAATCCGCCACCGGCACCGGCGCCAGTGCCACTGGCCGGCGGCCATTCGATCGATCCGCGCATAACTCTAGGGATTCCCGCACCGCCGGCCCGGTCGCGGGGCGTGCATGGCAGGGCTTCGGGCGCTCGACAGAGCCCCGACCCTGCCCCATTCTGAAAAGCCATGCGCTTCTCCGTCCGCCACGAAACCCTCTACAGCTATTCGGTGCCGATCCGCCTGGCACCCCATGTCCTGCGCATGACGCCGCGTGCGCTGGGGACGGCGAACCTGCGCCAGGAACTGATCGTCGATCCCCTGCCCTGGCGGCGCAGCGATGTGCTCGATCGTTTCGGCAATCCGATGACATTGGTCGATTTCAGCGGCGACACCGACCGCCTCGGGATCGTGAGCCATTTCGAGGTCGAGACCCGGGCGGTGCCACGGCCGGCCGACGACGGCTCGCTGCCGCCCCTGCCCTGGTCCCCTCTGGGCGGCGACCTGGCCGAATATCTGCTGGCCGACGATGCCGACTGGACGGTGCGCGCCTTCGCGATCGACATCGCCAATGCCGCCGGCAACAGCGCGCCCGGCTTCCTCGACCTCTTGAACCGCACCCTGTTCGCCCGGACCGACCGCCACATCCGGATCGAAGGCGCCGCCCAGTCGCCCGCCCATACGCTGGCCAGCGCCCGGGGCGCCTGCCGCGATCTTTCCGTCCTGTTCATGGCGGCCTGCCGCTCGCAAGGCATCCCGGCCCGTTTCGTCAGCGGCTATCAGGCCGAGGCGGAGAGCGTCGACGGCCGCCGCCATCTCCACGCCTGGCCGGAAGTCTTCCTGCCCGGCCTCGGCTGGATCGGCTACGACCCGACCCACGGCCTGCCCGTGGGCGAAGGCCACGTCGCCCTGTCCGCCGCCCCCAACCAGGCGGAGACCATGCCGGTCGAAGGCGGCTTCTATGCCAATGGCGTGACCGCGACCCTGACCTACAGCGTCACCATCTCGACCGGCGCCTGAGCCGAACGGTCGAAGGCGGCGAGCACCAGGCGCGCCGTCCGGTAGTCGCCGAAGCGCCTTATCTCCTTCTCCTTCAACACGCGGAAACTCTCGGACGGCGGCGCCGCGTCGAGAATGTGGCCGAGTTCGTCCCGTGTCAGGCCGTAGGCATGGGCGAAGAAGGCGTCCAGCTCGGCCCGGAGCAGGGCGCGGCGCCCCTCGTCGAAGCCGAAGGGCAACCCGTCGTGGCCGAGATCGCGGGCGAAGCCCCGCAAACCTTCCGACGTGTAGAAGAGTTCGAGCAGCCGGGGCCGCAGGAAGCCGATTTCCGCCGCACCGTAGAAATCGGGCGGCAGCAGGGGAAACTGCTCGACCAGGAAGAAGTTCAGGTTGGCGCCGTTGACCTTGGTCCTGGCGCAATAGTCGGCCACCAGGGAATTCATATTGGCGATCAGGCAGGCCAGGCGGAGCGGGGCCATGCCCGGCGCCAGGATCACCGGGGCACTGTTGCCGACCCCGGCCCGGGGCAGCACGGTGGCGATCAGCGTGCGTTCGTCGGTCGCCCGGCCGATGCCGCGAAAGGCCGGCAGCCAGTCCCGCGTCCAATCCTGGGCACGCAGCCGGGCCGCCACCGCCGTGGCCGCGATCCGGTAGCGGGGCGCCGGCTCCCAGGCCGGATCGGCCTTCAGCGCCGGCCCGGGCTCGACCGCCCGCCCGTTCGCGAAACCGGCCCAGCGATGGTCGAACTGATGCAGCATCTTGGCTTCATAGAGCGGCAGCAGATCCTCGCCGCCGTCGTCGCCCGGGCGGAACGACGCGCTGTCGTTCGACATGTCGAACAGCCGGAGGAAGCCGAGGCCCCAAGGATTGCCCCCCGCCCGCGTGCGGTCCAGGAGCACCGGCACCCGTGCCTGGATGCGCCCCACCAGCGCGGCGTCGGCGGCGGTGCGGAACACCGGCACGGTGTGGCTGTTCGGATTGAGCCGCGCGATCGCGGCCGGCGACAGGATGAAGCGTCGCGTTACGTCCGCCGCCTCTGCCGGGTCCTGGAGGAAGAAGGCGAAATGCGCCGCCGCCGAACCCGCGGCCAGCGTGAGCAGGCAGAACTTGAAACGGGAATCGACGGCCGGGAAGAGCCCCGCCCGGTTCTCGAAATCCAACAGTTCGGCCAGCCGGCCGCGCGCCAGGAGATCGGCGAAGAAGGGTGCCGTGGTGACGTCGGTGGCGATCCCGCTCGGCACGATCAAGCCGGCCCGGCCGCCCGGCCCGGTCAGGCGGTCGACCAATTCGGCGAACAGGGCATAGGTATTGACGTCGCCCCGCCCGGTCAGCGGGAAGCGGCCGCCCGCCGCCGGGTCCAGGCGGACGAAGGCGCTGAGCGCTTCGGCCCGGCCCTTGGCCGCGTCATAGGCGGCGGACAGGGTGCGTTCGGCGCTGTCCGGGGCGGCTTGGCGGAGGGCGGCGATGCCCCGGCTGCGCGCCGCCTTGGTGCCCGGGCCGGCGAGATCACCGGCTTGGCCGGCGAAGAATTCGACTTCCTGGAGCTTGATCCGTTCCCACGGCGGGTTGCACAACACGGCATCGAAGCCGCCCCGCGCCATCACTTCGGGGAAGGCCAGCGGCCAATGCAGCGGGCGGGCCGCCGCCACCGCGGCCGCCACCGCCGGATCGAGCGGCGCGCGGGCCAGCGCCGCCGCCAGCGTCGCATTGGTCGGCACCGGCACGCCCGGCCGCTTGGCCATCACGAAGGCGGCGACATAGGCATCGGCCGCCGCCCCCCAGCGGTCGCCGGCCTGAACCGGCGGCGCTTCCGCCCGGTTGCGGCGAGCGAGTGCCCGGGCCACGACCGGATCGTCCCCCGCCCGGAGATCGAAGGCTTCATCGGGCAGTCCCCGTTCCAGCACCCCACCGTCGATCAAGCCGAGCAGCGCATCGCCGCACAGGATCCGGCTCTCGACCGGCCGACCGGCCTCGAGCCGGAGCGCCGCCCGCGTCAGGTCGACCGCCAACGGGTCGAGATCGACCCCGGCCAGACAGGCGGCGGCCAGCGCGAAGGCATCGTCGGCACGGCCCGCCCGGCGCAGCCGCACCGCGATCCGCCGCCCCGCGGCGAGCAGGAAATGCCCGGCCCCGCAGGCGGGATCGAGCACGCGGATGGCCGAGAGGGCCGCGACCGGATCGGCCGAATGCGCGGCCCGGTCGAGCACCGGCGCCAGCACCCGGTCGAGCAGCGCATCGACCAGCGGCGCCGGCGTATAGTAGCTGCCCGAGGTCTTGCGCCGGTGGCCGGCCGGCAGGTCCAGCAGGGCTTCATAGGCGGCCCCCGGCGCATCCACCGCCACCGCCGCCCAATCGGGCCAAGCCACCCGGTCGGCCCAATCGCCGTCGTCCAAAACCGGAAACAGATCGGCGGGCGCCATAAGGCCGCGCGCTGCCGCCATGCCGGCGAAGACATGGCCGAAGACGCGGCGCAACGCCGCCTCGCCATCGTCCCCCACGGCCGCCAGCACGGTCAGCGCCTGGCGGACCGCCCCCACGAGCCCAGCTTCAAGCCCCGATTCCATGGCCGCCATCATGACGGCACCGGCGCGGTCGGCCAACCCGGCCGCGCCGGGATTGCATCGCACCGGTGCCTGCCCCTAACCTCTCGGTCATGAGAAGACTTTCTTCGTCTCGTCCGCGCCGCCCCACCGGCAATAACCGCCGCCGGCGGAACGCGGGGCAACCCGTGCCATCCCCCCGCCCGGCAGCGTGGCGGAAGGCGGACGGGGCATCGGGCGCCACCGTCCTCTATCTGACGATCGAGACCGATGCGGCCAATGCCGAGGAATGCATTCGCGCCGCCCTCCCCGAAGGCAGCCGCTTGCAGATCCAGCCGGCGACCGGCGGCACGGCCAGGCGCTCCGCGCCCCCGCCGCCGGGGCCAGCGGCCGCGGCGGAAGGCACCCTGCCCGAACTGACCGCCCGCCAGCGCGAGATCCTCGACCTGCTCGCCCGCGACCTGTCGAACAAGGAAATCGGCCGGCTGCTGTCGCTGTCCCATTTCACGGTGCGGAACCATATTTCGCAGCTCCTGCGCCTGCTCGGCGTGCCGACCCGCCGCGCCGCGATCGAAAAGCTGAACCGCCTGCGCCCGCGCGGCTGACGCGGCGCCCCAGCGTACTGGTACCGCGCCGGGTCTTGTGCCGGTTCGCAGCGCGCCCGAGGCTGAAGCCCACCACCCGATCGGAAGCCCCGCGCCCCATGCCCCAGCCCTCTTCATCCCCGCACCGGCCCGCCGGGAGCGCCGCTGAGATGGCCGGCCGCCGCTATTGGCTCGGCCTGGCCCTGCCGGGCCTTCTGCTGCTGGTGGCGATCCTCTTTGCCCGGCCCGACCTGCGGGGCTGGACACCCGCGGACTACGGCGCTCCATCCGCCCGGGTGGAACCGATGCGGCCGGGGGATGCTGCCTTCGCCGTCCGCGACTGCCTGCCCGGCAGCATCGAGCCCTATGTCCCGGCCGGGCCGGAAGAAGCGGGCAGCGCCAGCCTCACGGTCCTGACCTGCCGCAGCCGCACCAGCGCCGCGGCCCTGCTGGCCGCCTATCTGGCCTTGGCCGCCGTCTATCCCCTCGTCCTCCTGTTGCGGCGCCGTCACTCGGGGCCGAGCGGGAAATAGGTTCCCGCCAAGGTGCCGCCGGCACCGCAGAATTCGCTGGCGCCATCCTGTTCGACCACGAGGAGCCCGCCCTCGACCCGAAGGCGGATCACGGCGCCGGATGTCACCTCGCTGGCCAGCCCGCCACCCGCGGGGACCATTGTTTCGGCGATTTCGCAGGTCCAGCCCAGGAAGTCGATATCGGCGGCATCGGCCTCGACACTGTAGCGCCCGCGCTCGGCCGGGCCGACCGTGACGGTACCGCTGGCGTTGCGCCACCGCCCCTCGACGCCCTGCCGGGGCTGGTCCAGCCGCGACAGAAGCGCGAGCCGCCCTTCGAGCCGGGCGCTCAGGTCGGGGCGGGGGTCCCATTCGCCGAAACTGCCGTCGCCCAAGATGAAGACGTCGCGCATCAGGCCGCGCCGGAAACGGGCCTCGTCCCGTTCCAGCGCCGCCCGCCAGGCCGGCGGCCGCTGCACCGTCAGGGCGGCGAGCTGCGCCTCACCCGCGTGGCGAAGGGCGGCCAAGGCCGGATCGTCGCGGATGATCCGCTCGATCTCCTGCCCGAGCCGCAGGCAGGACGCGAGGTCCCAACCCAATTCGAGCGCCGCCGGATCGTCAGGCAGACCGGTCGCCGCCTGCGCCAATGCCGCCGCATAGTCGTCCGAACGGACGTGACAGGGCAGACGCTGCAAGCCGGGCCGGAAGGGCGAATCCGCGACCGCCCGTGCGTCGTCCGTGAGGCGCCAACAGCCGTCCTCGGCCGCGGTGAAAGTCAGGCGGCCGGGCGCGCCCAGGGCTTCGACCGGCACGCCGATCCAGCGGCCGTCGGCAGGCTCGGCGTCATAGCGCATCGCCACCCATTCCACCCTCCATTCCCGGGCCGTCGGGTGGCGCAGCACGACCGCGAGATAGCGCGGCGCCCCCGCCGGACTGTTGGCGGCGATGAAATTCCAACCGTGAAAGGCGATCGGGAAAGGGGCTCCCCGGTCGACGGCGGGTGCCGTGAAGCTGTCGCGGACCGCTGGTGATTCGACGAACTGGCGGAAGAAGGTGGCGAAATCCTCTCCCGGACAGCCCTGCGCGGTTCCCGCCACCGCCGGCAGGGCATGGCCGAGCAGCGCGAAGAGCAGCGCCCCCAGCACACGGAGGCGAACAATCGAGCGCATCGGCAACCTCACGCGGATCAACGATCGACGGCCATTTGCACACCATGCGCCGCGGCCGGCCAGTAACGGGATGTACCGGTGCGCCGGCCACCGGTCGAGGTACTGGTACACCAAAGCCTCTGACCACCGGCCCCCGCCCTGCCCTAGCCTGTCGGCCGACCACCCCGAGGGGAAAGATGCCGCCGTTCGCCACCCGCCCGTTCGCCTTCCTGCCCGCCGTCCTGCTCGCATCCGTCCTGTCCGCCGGCGGGCCGGCCCACGCGGCCACGCCAACGGAATCGGACCGGATCCTGCTGGAACAGGCTGCGCGGGCCTGCCAGGCCCGGGATTTCCGCGCGTTGTTCGATGCGATGGCGATGTCCGCCGTGGTGCGGCAGCGCTATTCCGCGCCGGAGATCGAGCTGACCGTGGTCAAGCCGGGCGGCACGGTCGAGATGCGGAAGATCGACCTGGCGCATTACACCGATTTCCCGGTCGCCAAGGTCGACGAATATTACAAGCCGGCGAAGGCTTCGACCGAGGGGGACGACTATGTCCTCCTCGAATTCAACCAGAGCCAATCCGACCAGATTTCGATCGAATGGACGCGGGTCCGCTTCGTCGGCCCGTCCCAGGGCGGCGACGACCTCGGCACGCCTGTCACCCTCGACGGCCGGCCCTACGACCCGATGGTGCGAACCGACGGCCAATTGCTCCTCGAGCCGACCGCGGACTGTTGGACGCTGATCGCCGACAGCCGCCTCCAGGGCCAGTGACGCGCCCGGCACATTCTTCCGGCAAGGACAAAGCCCCATGATCCCGATCGCCGCGAAACGATGGCCGCGCCGCCCGGCCGCGACGCTTGCCCTCTGCCTCGCCACCCTGCTGGCACTGGCGCTGCCGCCGGCGCCCGCCAGCGCGCAGCTCGCCTGCCCGCCCGACACCTATCCGGCGGGCGACGCCTTCTGCATCCCTTACGACTATTCGATGTTCTACGACGAAGAGGACGACTCCGGCCCGCCCGAGCCGCCGATCTTCTCCGCCGACGAATTCGCCGCCCTGCTCGCCTGGGAGCGGGACAATGCCCGCGCGGCGGAGGCGAAGCTCCTGCAGGACCCGGCCTATCGGGCGCTGAAGCTCGGCAGCTGGGACTACAGCGAATCGCCGCCCCAGGAGACGCGCCGGCTGTGCCAGGCGTCGTTCCTGCAGCTCAACGGCGGCGTCCTCCTGATGGATTGGGCCGGGGACTTCCGCGGCACCTTCCTGGCCTTCTACGGCGCCGCCATCCCGAAGGCGCAGGGCCTCGACAAGGTCCGGGTCACGCTGACCCAGTCGGGCGAGGCCCAGACGGTCAAGGCCTTCCACATGCCGTTCCCCTGGGCCAAGGAACTCGGCATGATCATGTTCACGGTGCCCTCGACCGAGGCCCTGATCACCTCGATCGAGGACCGCCAGGATTTCCAGATCGCGATGAACGGGGCGACCGTGATCCGGGGCGAATGGCACAGCGGCCTCGCGGCGCGCGACTGGCTCAGCCGCTGCATCGCCCGGCGGGGCTGAGGCGCCCGTGCCGATCCCGTCAGAACAGGAAGGAACCGGCTCGATGACCCGATACCCCTTGGCGGCGCTCGCGGCCCTGGCGCTGTCGGCGCTCGCCCCCCAGGCCGCCGGAGCTACGGTGCCCGAGGGGGCCGGCGGTCCGGTGCAGATCGCCTCCCAGGTGCGCGGCCTCGCGGTCACCCCGCTGACCGCCCTGCCGGCCGCCCCGGCCGGCGCCGCCGACCGTCAGGGCTGCGAACATCTCCTGGCCACGCCCGGGACCGCCGCCGGCCGCGCGGTGGCCGCCAAGGGCTGGGCGGTGACCGGCGAAGTAGCGATCGGCGCCTTTCAGGCGGTCAGTTTCGTCGGCGGCTTCGAACCGGGCACCAGCGGCTCCTGCGCCTTGACCGACGGCAATATCGGCTTCTTTTCCGGCGCCCGGCTGATCGGCCTCCTCTATGTGCCGCGGGGGCAGGCGCTGTCGATCGGCCGCATCGTCGGCTTCGGCGCGGACGGCGGGCGGATCTGGGACGGCGACTTCCTGTCGCAGCCCGTGGCCGACCTCCACGCCCTCGGTACCGAGGCGATCGTCGCGAGCCCCCTGGCGACCGAGGAGACGGCCTGCGGCGGCGCGGTCGCGGTGCCCTATGTCAACGGCCTGCCCATCACCGTCGCCCGCCGCCTGCTGGCGGACCATGGCTGGCTGCCGGTCGACCACGGCGATCCCGCCGCGCGCGACGGCTATCCCAAGGATCTGGCGGCGGCCGGCCTGACCGAGGTCGAGGATTGCGCCGGCACCGGCTTCGGCTTCTGCGCCTTCGACTACCGGGCCAAGGGCGCCGCCCTCTCGGTGGTCACGGCGGGCGATCCGGGCGTTCCGCCGGGACCTTCGGTCAGCGGCTACAGCATCGCCTGCGACGCCCGCTGACCCGCGATCGCGCGGGCTTGTAACGGAGACCCGCGCTTCTTAAATTGTGAACGGAACGGCGCCATCGCGCGCCGTTCGGTCCATGGAGATTGGATGTCAGAGCTTGTGTGACAGGGCTCTCTGAATCTCAGAGAGCCTCGTGAAGTCGAAGCCGCCGGGCGCTTGAGCGCCCGGGGTGTTTTTTCACGTCTGTCATACGAGACTTCCATGAATCTCTCACGGAACGAACAACGTGCACTGCACGTTCTGGCCCTCGGCGGCCGCATCCTGCACGAGCGTGGCGACGGCGCCAAAATCACGTCCGCGACCTGCCTCACGCGCGAGGGCATGATCCTCGCCGACTTCGACCTGACCGTCTTCAACCGCTTGCGGCGGAAGCGGCTGATCGAATCCCGGTCGGGCAGCCCCTACCGGATCTCGCACCGCGGTCGCAGCTCGGTTCGCGCGCAACTCGACAACCAGGGAGCCTGACATGCTGATCCGCAACGAAACCGCCGCCGATATTCCGGCGATCGGCCGGCTGATCACCGATGCCATGCGCTTGCTGCCGCAGGCGACCGGGACCGAAGCCGGCATCGTCGAGAAGCTGCGGGCGGAGGGCGCTCTCGCCCTCTCGCTCGTGGCCGAGGATGGGGGCCAGGTGGTCGGCCATCTGGCCGCCTCGGCGGCGCGGATCGGGGCGCAGGACGGCTGGGGCCTGATCGGCCCGCTCGCCGTCTCGCCGCCCCGGCATCGCCAGGGAATCGGCTCGGCCCTGATGGCGGAAGCCCTCCGCCGCCTGCGGACGACCTGCCGGGGTGCGGCACTGGTGGGCGACCCCGCCTACTACGGCCGCTTCGGCTTCCGGGCCTTCCCCGGCCTCCATATCCCCGGTTGCCCGCCCGAGGTGGTCCAAGCCCTGCCCTTCGATGGCACCGAGCCCTGCGGCGAGCTGACCCATCATCCGGCCTTCGGCCTGGACCAGCAGGCATAGCCGACGGCCGGGCCGCATCCTCGCGTGGTGCGGCCCGGTCACCCGTCACGGTTGAAGGCGCACGGGAAACGATTCTGGCGGAAAAGCCAGAAATCTTTGGGAAACGGCAGGGGGAGGATTGGCGCGCCCGAAGAGATTCGAACTCCTGACCCTCAGATTCGTAGTCTGATGCTCTATCCAGCTGAGCTACGGGCGCGCATCCTGTGGCGGGTATCCGCTTCGGAGGCCGGGAAGCTAGCCGAAGGGCCGGGCGCTTGCAACAGGGAATTTTCGCGAATTTTGCAGGCCCCCGCGCCGGGCCGCCGACAACATGCCGCAGCGCCGCGACCTTCTTGCAACGTTATGAATCCTTTCGGTTTTAGGCGCTTGTGGCACCTGGGGGCTTATGGCTAGTATCGCTCCCGGCTTAAAGGGGGACTGCAGGGTGCGGTTTGTTTCGGCTTATCGCCCTGAAACGGGCGAGCCAACGGGCTTGCGGCGTCCCGCCACAAAAGACGAGTGAAGCGGGATGGCTGCTGCGAACGATCGTGTTTCCGACGCCGTGACGGCAACCACCGGTGCTTCTGCGGCTGCGAAGCGCCGCCGGGTCGCCCGTGCCGCCGCGCTGAGCCTGTCGCTGGCCGCCCTCGGCGGCTGCTCCTGGTTCGCACCCACGCCGGGTGCTTCGACCGGCGCTTTCAACGGTTTCGATGTGAGCTCGACCGGCACCGTCGTGGGCCGCAAGGTCGAGCAGCTGCGCGGCGACCTCGGCCGCCTGAAGGGCAATGTCGACGCCGAACAGCAGCAATATGATTCGCTACTCGCGCAGACCGTGCAGTCGTCAGAGGCCTATCACGGCGTCGTCGCCGCGATTCAGGCGCGCCTCCAGCTCGGCACCACGCCCGGCAATCCACTCCTCGTGCAGCAGTGGAATCAGGCCCAGCGCGAACTCGATTCGGTCACCAACAATGTGACCGCGCTCGGCCAGCTCGCCAATTCCGTGGGGGCCTCCTCGAGCTCGGCCGCCTATCTGATGCAGTCGACCCAGGCCGCCCTCGGCCTCTCCGGCGGTATCGACCAGGACCGCGTCGCCCTCAACATGATCGAGGACGACACTTCGCGCCTGCTGGTGCGAATCGACCGCCTGAACACCGCCCTGTCGGACCAGATTTCGCGCCAGACCGTCTATGTCTCGGGCGAGCGCAACAATCTCACCACCCTGGCGCTGGCGATCAAGAACGGCGAGCTCTACGGCGAATCGATCGCGACCCGCACCTTCACGCCGAGCCGCGTCTCGCCCACGCCGACCTATTTCGACCAGGCTCCGGCCCGCCCGGCGCCCAGCGCCGGCGCCAGCAGCGCGATCGAGGACCGCCGTCCGCTCGTGGTGATCCGCTTCGACCAGCCGGACGTCGCCTATCAGCAGGCGCTCTATACCGCCGTCTCCAAGGTGCTGGAGCAGCGGCCGCAGACCGGCTTCGACCTGATCGCCGTCTCCCCGGCCGGCGGCACCGCCGCCGAAGTGGCGATGAACCAGACCAAGTCGAAGCAGAACGCCCAGGGCGTGCTGCGCACCCTGAACGACATGGGCCTGCCATCCGACCGCATCTCGGTCGCCGCCACCACCAGCGGCGACGCCTCGGTGCCGGAAGTCCGCATCTACATCCGCTGAATCTCAGCCGCCCCAGCGTTCCCGATAGGACGGGGCGGCCCCCAGGCTTTCCGCTTCATAGACGCCGCGGGCGACGGCACGCGCCAGGCAATCTGCCGCCAGATGGCCGAGCCGGGCGAGGGCCTGCGCCGGCATCCCGTCGAGCGGCCTGCGCCCGGTCGAGACGGCGAATACCGTATCGCCGTCGAAGGGCGTATGGGTCGGGCGGATCGCCCGCGCCAGCCCGTCCTGCGCCATGATCGCGAAACGTTTCGCCTGCGCCTTGTCCAGCGCCACATTGGTGGCGACGGCGGCGATCGTGGTATGGCCGCCCAGCACCAGCTTGCCGTCGGCCGGCAGGTCGTAGTCGGGCGGGCGCACCGCTTCGGCCTTGCCCGGCTTGTGGCCGCCGTATTCGTCGCCCCATTCGAGGGCATGGGCCCAGAACACAGGGGATTCGGGCATCAGCACGCTGCCCACGGCATTGACCGCGACCAGGGCACCGACCTCGATTCCCTCGACCACCACCGAGGCGGAGCCGAGCCCGCCTTTCAGCTTGCCGCAGATCGCCCCCATGCCGGCCCCGGCATTGCCGAGACGGAAGTCGAGCCCGACTTGGCGCAAGGCCTCGATGCCGAGCCGGCGGTAAGGCGGATCCAGCCCCCAGGACTTGTCGCCGCCGTTGCCGAGGTCGAAGAGAATTGCCGCCGGCACCACCGGCACCGTCATGGGTGCCTGGCCGATCGCAAGGCCGACACCGGCGGCCGAGAGCGCCGCCGTCACCCCCTCCGCCGCGGCGAGGCCGAAGACGGAACCGCCGGACAGTACCAGGGCGTGGAAGGCGGTGAGGAAATTGGCCGGGTCCAGGCTGTCGGTCTCGCGCGTGCCGGGGGCGCCGCCGCGCTGGTCGACCGCCATCACCGCCGGCTGGTCGGGCAGCAACACGGTGCAGCCGCTGCGCAGGCCCGCATCCTCGGCATTGCCGACCCGAAGGCCGGAGACGTCGGTGATCAGGTTGCGCGGGCCCGGAACCGGCCGCGTCCAATCCGCCACGTCAGAAGCCCAGGCGCTCGAGCACCTCGGCGGCGAGACCGCGAATCTCTTCGGCGGCCGGGGATTTCCCCTGCGCCTCGGTCACGCCGAAACCGTCGAGCAGGCTCGCCGCGAAGGCGGTGCGGTTGCCGAGCCGGGCCAGCGCCACCGGGTAGCCGGCCTTGGCGATCTCGCGCAGCACCTGTTCGTTCAGGTTGCCGCGGGGCGACACACGGTTGAGCACCAGGAGGAAGGGCACCCGGCTGGAGACGGCGAGGTCGAGGGTCGGCTTGGTCGCCCACATGTCCATGGGCGAGAGCTGCATGGGGACGAGCATCAGGTCGGCGGCGCGAATCGCGGTCTTTGCCGTGCTCTCGGTATGGGGCGGGCTGTCGACCACGACGATGTCGGCTTCGCGCTTGGCGCGGTCGATCTCGGTTCCGGCCTTCCAGCCGGGTGCGGCCTTGACCTGGATCGGCACTTCGCCGGCCCCGAAGGCGGCGCGCACGCGGACCCAGGCGGCCAGGCTCTGCTGCGGGTCGGTATCGACGACGACGACCGTCTTGCCCTTCTCGGCGAGCGCGATCGCCAGATGGGCCGCGACCGTCGTCTTCCCGGCGCCGCCTTTCTGCTGCGCCACCGTCACCACTTTCGCCGCCATTGTCGCCCCCGATTCCCTTGCCGTCACCTTGCCGCAATGCAGGATAAAGCCGTGGAACGGCGGATGGTAGCGATAAGCGACGGAAAATAGCGGCCAGCGGTTGACTTCGCCCGCGCCCGACCGTATAGACCGGGGCTCGTTTTCGGCAGCGCCCCGTGGCGACGCCGACCAAGGATAATGGAGTGATCCGGTGAAGCGGACCTATCAACCGAGCGCCCTGGTGCGCAAGCGCCGTCATGGCTTCCGTTCGCGCATGTCGACCGTCGGCGGTCGCCTGGTGCTGGCGCGGCGCCGTGCCAAGGGGCGCAAGCGCCTTTCGGCCTGACGATGCAGCCGGCCGATCGCGGGCCGGCCCCGAACGATCCGCCGCAGCCGCATGACGGCCCCCCGACCGGGGCCATCATGCGGCTGCGGCTTGTTCGCTTGAAGACGCGGCAGGAGTTTCTGGCGGTGGCAGGGGCAAGACGCAAGTTCACGACCCCGGGCCTGATGTTGCAGGCGATGGCCCGCCCGGAAGGGACAGAGCAGGACTTGCGCGTCGGCTTCACCGCCTCGCGCAAGGTCGGCAACGCCGTCACCCGCAACCGGGCCAAGCGCCGGCTGCGGGCGCTGGCGGCCGAAATGCTGCCGGTGCGCGCCAGGGGCGGCACCGACTATGTCATGGTGTGCCGCCAGGATACCGCCGAGCGCCCCTTCGCCGACCTTCGGCGCGACCTCGAGCAGGCTCTCGGCCGCCTGAAACTGCTGCGGAGCACCGCGCCGTGATGGGCTGGATCTCCGTCCTCGCCGCCCGCCTGCTGTCGCTGCCGGTATTGGTCTGGCGTTACCTGATCTCGCCCGCCCTTCCGCCCAATTGCCGCTATCTGCCGAGCTGTTCGGAATATGCCCTGGAAGCGCTGCGCGTCCATGGCCCGGTCCATGGCTCGGCATTGACGGTACGCCGCCTGTGCCGCTGCCATCCCTGGGGCGGCCACGGCTACGACCCCGTGCCCCCGCGGGGTACTCCGCTCTACCGCCGCCGTGACGGCGGATCTTCCCATCACGCCCACAGGTGCCGGTGATGTTCGAGAATCGCAATCTGATCCTGGCCGTCGTGGCTTCGGTGCTGATCATGCTGGGCTTCCAGTATTTCATCGAAGGCCCGCGCCAGCGTGCCCGCGAGGAAGCGGCCCCATTCGCCAATGCGACCGGCACCGCCACCGCCGGCAACGACGCTCCAGCGCCCGGCGCCGCGCCGACCCCGAGTGCAGCCCCCACCGGCACCGCGACGCCGGGCGGCGCCCCCGGCCCCGACGTGCTGGTCGAGCGTGACGCCGCGCTGGCGCTGAGCCCGCGTATCGCGATCGATACGGCCAAGCTGAAGGGCTCGATCGCCCTGATCGGCGGCCGGGTCGACGATGTCACCCTTCGCGGTTACCGCGAGACGGTGGCGCCCGACAGCCCGGAGATCAAGCTGCTCTCCCCGCTCCGCTCGCCGACCCCCTATTTCGCCGAATTCGGCTGGACCGCGGCCCCCGGCACGGCGGTGAAGCTGCCCGGCACCGAGACGCAGTGGAGCGGATCGGGCACCCTGACCGAGAAGAGCCCGGTCGTCCTGACCTGGGACAACGGCGAAGGCCTGGTCTTCACCCGGACGATCGCGCTCGACGCCAATTACATGTTCACGATCGAGGACAAGGTCGAGAACAAGGGCGGCGCCCCGGTCACCCTGTTCCCCTATGCCCTGGTCGCACGGGTCGAGACGCCGCAGACCGAAGGCCTGTTCATCCTGCACGAAGGCCCGATCGGCGTGGTCGGCGGCCACGTCCAGGAACATGATTACAAGACCCTGAAGGACGAGTCGGTACCGGAGGCCAAAACCACCGGCGGCTGGCTCGGCATCACCGACAAATATTGGCTGACCGCCGTGATCCCCGACCAGAAGGCCGAGGTGACGGCGCGCTTCGACCATGTGAAGTCGGGCGACCGCGACCGCTACCAGGTCGACTATCTGGGCGGCGGCCAGGCGCTGGCGCCGGGCGCCGCGGTCACCGCCGCGCATCACCTCTTCGCCGGTGCCAAGGTGGTCGACCTGCTGAAGTCCTATCGCGACAGCCTCGGCATCGAGATGTTCGAATATGCCGTGGATTTCGGCTGGTTCTTCTTCCTGACCAAGCCGATCTTCATCCTGCTCGATGCGCTCTATCGCCTGGTCGGCAATTTCGGCATCGCCATCATGATCCTGACCCTGCTGATCAAGGGTCTGTTCTATCCGTTGGCGAACAAGTCGTACCGCGCGATGAACAAGATGAAGGACGTGCAGCCCGAGATGGCGCGGCTGCGCGAGCGCTATGCGGACGACAAGGCGCGCCAGCAGCAGGAGCTGATGGCCCTCTACAAGCGGGAAAAGATCAATCCCCTGGCCGGCTGCCTGCCGATCCTGATCCAGATCCCGGTGTTCTTCTCGCTCTACAAGGTGCTCTACGTCACCATCGAGATGCGCCAGGCGCCCTTCTACGGCTGGATCCAGGACCTGTCGTCGCCCGACCCGACCCACGTCCTCAACCTGTTCGGCCTGATCCCCTGGGATCCCCCGGGCTTCCTGGCGATCGGCGTCTGGCCGATCCTGATGGGCATTTCGATGTGGCTGCAGCAGCGCATGAACCCGGCGCCGCCCGACCCGGTGCAGCAGCGCATCTTCATGTTCATGCCGATCATCTTCACCTTCTTCCTGGCCACCTTCCCGGCCGGACTGGTGATCTACTGGACCTGGAACAACCTGCTGTCGATCGCCCAGCAGTGGCTGATCCGCCGCCAGACCCCGGCCAGGCCGGCCCTGGCCGGAGCCGGAGCCGGGGCCGCCAAGGCGCCGGCGCCCAAGGTCCCGGCGCCCAAGACGCCGCCGGCCAAGCGGTGAGCGACGCCCTCAGGCCCGAAGACGGCGCCGCCACGCCCGAGATGATCGAGGCGGGGCGCCGCCTCTTCGCGGGCGAGTGCCACTTCACCTGGGGCGCCACCAAGATCGGCGACCTGCCGCCGCCTGCCCTGCCCGAGGTGGCCTTCGCGGGCCGCTCCAACGTCGGCAAGTCGTCGCTGGTGAACGCCCTGACCGGGCGCACCACGCTCGCCCGCGTCTCCAACACGCCGGGGCGCACCCAGCAGCTCAATTTCTTCGATCTCGCCGGCCGGCTCACGCTGGTCGACCTGCCCGGCTACGGCTTCGCCAAGGTCTCGAAGGACAAGGTCGCCCAATGGGTGAACCTGACCGAGACCTATCTGGCCGGGCGCCCCAACCTGAAGCGCGTGCTCGTCCTGATCGACAGCCGGCATGGCGTGAAGCCGCCGGACACCGCCGCCATGAAGCTGCTCGACCAGTCGGCCGTGTCCTATCAGGTGGTGCTGACCAAGACCGACAAGCTGACGCCGGGACAGCTCGCCGCCATGACGAAGACGGTGGCGACGGCGATCCGTGCCCATGTCGCGGCCCACCCTGTGATCATGCCGACCTCGAGCGAGACCGGCGCCGGCGTGCCCGAATTGCGCGCCGCCCTGGCAGCCCTTGGCAAGCCGGCCGATGTGAGTTAAGCGAGGCACGCCAAGCCAGCGAGGAAAGTGATGAGCGAAAAGCCCGATTCAGCCGCCACCGAACGCGCCGACCTCAAGATGCGGACCCGCTGGCTGCACACCGCGGCGACCATCACCGAGGCGCTGCCCTACATGCGGCGCTATGCCGATCGCACTTTCGTCGTCAAATACGGCGGCCACGCCATGGGCGACGATGCGGCGGGGGCGGCCTTCGCGCGCGACATCGTCCTCCTGAAGCAGGTCGGCATCAATCCGATCGTGGTCCATGGCGGCGGGCCGCAGATCGGCAAGATGCTGGAACGCCTGGCGATCAAATCGTCCTTCATCGACGGGCTCCGGGTCACCGACCAGGCGGCGGTCGAAGTGGTCGAGATGGTCTTGGCCGGTTCCATCAACAAGCAGATCGTGGGCGCCATCAATGCCGCCGGCGGCAATGCCGTCGGGCTTTCGGGCAAGGACGGCCCGCTGATCCATGCCCGCAAGCTGCAGCGGACCAAGCGCGACCCGGATTCCAACATCGAGAAGGTGCTCGACCTCGGCTTCGTCGGCGAACCCGAATCCGTCGACCCGCGCATCCTCTATCTGTTCGAGCGCTCGGACTTCATTCCGGTGGTGGCACCGATCGGCATCGGCGAGGACGGCCACACCTACAACATCAACGCGGATACCGCGGCCGGCGCCATCGCCTCGGCCATGCGCGCCTCGCGCTTCCTGCTGCTGACCGACGTGCCCGGCGTGCTCGACAAGGACGGCAAGCTGATCGACCGCATGACGGCCGAACAGGCGCGCGCCCTGATCGCCGACGGCACCATCCACGGCGGCATGATCCCCAAGGTGGAAACCTGCCTCGACGCGGTCGACAAGGGGGTCGAAGGTGCCGTCATCCTGGACGGCCGCACGCCCCACGCCCTGCTGCTCGAAACCTTCACCGAGCATGGCGCCGGCACCATGATCGCCCGCCAGGACGCCTGAACAGAAACCAGGCTCTCCCTCCCCGGCCCTCAGCGGCCGGGGCGCCGGTCTTCCAACGAGAAGAACTCGAGGTGCCAGACCATTTCGTCCGGCGTCAGCGGGTAGTTGATGCCGCCGCGCGGATGCAGGATGCCGTTGTGGGGGATCAGGGCGATCTGGCGCTGCACCTTGAGGGCGAGGCGCATGGAGAGCCCGGCGCGCCAGACCAGGGCGCAGACCGGCTTGGCCAGGCGCGAGCCCAGCACCTGGCGCACGGCCGATGGCTTCAGGCCGGAGCGCACGGCCAGCGCCGCCACCACGAAATCGCGCTTGCCCGCCTCCAGAGCCTGATCGATCACGGCTTCGTCGAGATCGCCGCGCCGGTGCTTCTCGGTCAGCGCCGCCATCAGGTCGTCGAAGTGCTGGCGCGGCGCCTCGTGCTCGCCCGCGGATACGCGCTCGCGCACGCGGCGGGCCAGGGTCACCGCGGTCTCCTCGTCGAGATCGCTCCGCCTCATGAGCTGGTCGACCAGCGACGAGGCGACGAAGCCGGCGATGCGCCGGATCGCCCGCATGGACAATTCGGCCCGGAGCACCAGCGGCTGGTGCCAGACTTCGATCGAGGCCGCGGCGTCGATCACCTTGTCCAGCACTTCCTCGCGCAGCCGGGCGCTCGGATTGGCCAGGAGCGCGGTGACCGCCGGAATGTCCAGGGTGGCGACGATGGCGTCGGACACCGCCTCGGGCAGTTCGCGGCGGCGGGCGATCGCCGAAATGGCGCCCTCGACCCGACAGGTCGCGATGATCTCCAAGAGGTCGTCGTCGTTCAGCAGCGGCGAATATTCCAGGATCGGCGCCGCCACGATGAGGTCGAGGTCATAGGCCAGGCGCTGGACGATCGGCTTCGGCACCTCGGCCGAGCGCTTCAGTTCTTCCGCCAGCACGCGGCGGACCGACGGCAGCTGATCACGGGCCAATATGTCGATCAGCTCGATCACCCGGTCGCGCAGCTTGTCCTGCTCCCCCGGGGGGAGATTGGGCAACAGGCGGGCCACCTTGCGCGCCAGTTCGCGGCGCACTTCCTCGGCCGTGTCCTGGGTCAGATGGTGGTCGGCCTGATGGGGGGTCGAGGGATTGGCGGCGACGCTGCGGCGCACCGTCTCGTCCTCGTCCTCGGCCAGATAGAACAGGATCTCGGGCCGCGTGTCCTCGTGCAGGGCGAGGTCGCGGCGTTCGGCCAACGTGCCGGATTCGAGGCGGTCTCGTTGTTCCTCGTAGTTCGGCGCCGTGCCGCTGCCCCGGACACGGCGGATCAATCGCCTCAGCATGTCCCCTCTCCCCCCGAGGGCGCTGCCAGCTCCGCCCGGTTCCTGCCCCGCGCCTTGGCCCGATAGAGCGCGCTGTCCGCCCGCGCCATCAAGGCCGCCATGTCCTCGCCCCCGCCCGGCCGATAGAGGGCGATGCCGATCGAGAGGCCCAGGCTGGTTTCCGGCAGCGCCAAGCTGCGGTCCAGGTCCTCCAGAAGCTCGTAGAGCACGCCGGCCTTGGCAAAGGCGCCGGTCTGGTCGGTCGAATCGAGCCACAGGCCGAATTCGTCGCCGCCCAGGCGCGCCACCAAGTCGCCCGCGCGCAAATGATCGCGGAACAGGCTGCCGAGCAGGGTCAGCGCCTTGTCGCCCCAGGCGTGGCCATGACGGTCGTTCAACGGCTTGAATCCGTCGAGGTCCATCAGGAGGAGCGCACCGCCGACGCCGTGGCGGTCGGCCTGGCGCAGCTTGGCCGGCAGTTCCTGGTCGAAGGCGCGGCGGTTCATGATGCCGGTCAGGGCATCGACACGCGACTGCTTCTCGAGCAGGGCGACTCGTTCCCGGATGCCGAGGGCGAGGCCGAGCTGGTCGGCCACGGCACACAGGATGCCGGCCTGCTCGCCCGGCCAATCCGGTCCGTCGCGCAGCAGTACGATGGCGCCGACCGCGACCCCGCCCTCCGCGGCGATCGCCGCCAGCACGGAGATACCGTCGATTTCCAGGCGCTCGACCCGGCCGACCACCGGCCCGAGAGAGGACATCTGAGTGACGGCCGAGGCGACGCGGCCGGCGAATGGTCCGGCCTGGCCGAGGATCACCACGGGCACCATGGCGCTGCCGCCGTCGCGCGCCAGGATCAGCGCGCCCTGGGCATGGAGCGTCGCCATGGCGGCCTCGGCGGCGACGCGGATCGCCCGCTCGGGCCCGCCGGCACCACGCATGGCATTGACCACGGCGCTCCCCAGCCGCTCGCGGTCGAGCGCCTGGGTCAGTGCCGTCTCGCGGGCGCGCGCCGCGGTCACGTCGCAGGCGACGCCACGCAGGCCGGCGACGGCCCCGTTCTCGTCCAGTACCGGCCGGGCCGAGAGGCGAACGTAACGCCGGGAGCCCTCCAGCGAGAGGAGCCAGACTTCGAGGTCGGCGAGCCCCTCGCGGGCGACGAAGGGATTGGCGCGGCCGGACAGCCAATCGGGATCGATCAGGTCGGCGGCATAGGCGCCGATCAGGGCGGCGGCGTCATAGCCGAAGACCGTGGCGGGGGCGGCAAAGAGCAGGCGGCCGTCGCGGTCGGTTTCGAAGGTGAAATCGGGCAGGCATGAGAGAATGTCGCCCAGGCGGTCGACCTCTTCGGCCAGCCGGAGCGCACGCCGCCGTTCCTCGGTGACGTCGCGGGCCAGCAGGACGACGGCAGCCCCCATGGGCAGGGCGGTGACCTGGTAAAGGCCGCTGCGGTCGATCAGGATTTCGCGTTCCACCCCCTGGGCGCCATGGCGCGCGGTCTCGACCAGGTCGATCAGGCGGGAATGGCCGGCACGGAGCGCGAGCACCAGCGGACGCGCGTCGCCGTTCTCCTCGACCACGCGGATGCCCTGGCCGATGATCAGGGCAGGCCCCGGATATTGGGCGACCAGGCGATCGAGCATCGCCGCCGCCGCATTCCGGGGGCTGGCAGGCTTTTCGTCCATGGCCCGGCCTGTCATCACGCCTGTACTGTCCTGTTCTCTGGGAAGCTCGCAGGCAGCCTAGCCGCCCTTCGTCAAGAATTGGTTGACGGGCCTTGTCAGCGGCGGCCTCTGCGGCCAATGTGCCGCACCATGGCTCCGAAAACGCTGTCTGCGACCGAAACCTGGGTCTTCGACCTGGACAACACGCTCTATCCCGCCTCCTGCCGTCTGTTCGACCAGATCGAGGCGAAGATGCGCGCCTATATCATGGACCACTTGGCCCTGGACGGCGAAGCGGCCGGCGCCCTGAAGAGCGAGTTGTTCCACCGCCACGGCACCACCATGAAGGGCCTGATGCAGGATCACGGCGTCGATCCCCATCATTTCCTGGATTTCGTGCACGACATCGACCTGTCGCCGCTCGACGCGGCACCCGCGCTCGATGCCGTGCTGGCCGGCCTGCCGGGGCGCAAGGTGATCTTCACCAACGGCTCCACCATGCATGCCGAGCGCGTGCTGGCCCGCCTCGGCATCGCCGGCCATTTCGACGGCATTTTCGACATCGTCGCTGCCGGCTTCACGCCGAAGCCCGAGGTCGGGCCCTATCTCGCCATGGCCACGGCCCTCGGGGTCGAGCCGACGCGCGCCTGCATGGTCGAGGACATGGCGCGCAACCTGCTGCCGGCGGCCGAAATGGGCATGGCCACGGTGTGGATCCCGAATGGCACCGACTGGGGCGCCCAGGGCCAGGGCGACCATATCCACCATGTCACAGACGATCTGGCCGCCTTCCTCGCCGCGATCGGTTGACAGCGCGGCCCACGCCCCTAATGTCCGGGGCGTTTCAAAGCGGGAGCAGGGAGCCATGGCCGGCCACGAACTCGAATCCACCATCGAAGCCGCCTGGGAGGCGCGCGACGGCATTACTTCGGCGACCATGGGTGCCACCCGTGCGGCGGTCGAGGCGGCGCTCGAACTGCTCGATTCCGGCGAGGTCCGCGTAGCCGAGCCGAAGGACGGCGGCTGGGTGGTGAACCAGTGGCTGAAGAAGGCCGTGCTGCTCTCCTTCCGCCTGAACGATTCGGTCGCCGTGCCGGGCGGCCCCGGCCTGGCCGGCGCCTGGTTCGACAAGGTGCCGAGCAAGTTCGACGGCTGGGGCGAGAACCGCTTCAAGGCCGCCGGCTTCCGCGCCGTGCCCGGCTGCTTCGTGCGGAAGTCCGCCTATATCGCGCCCGGCGTCGTGCTGATGCCGAGCTTCGTCAATGTCGGCGCCCATGTCGGCAAGGGCACCATGGTCGACACCTGGGCGACCGTCGGTTCCTGCGCGCAGATCGGCGCCAACTGCCATATCTCGGGCGGTGCCGGCATCGGCGGCGTGCTCGAGCCGCTGCAGGCCGGCCCGGTGGTGATCGAGGACAATTGCTTCATCGGCGCCCGTTCGGAAGTGGCCGAGGGCGTGGTGGTCGAAACGGGCGCCGTGCTCTCCATGGGCGTCTATATCGGCGCCTCGACCAAGATCGTCGACCGTGCCACCGGCGAAGTCTTCCGCGGCCGGGTGCCGGCCTATTCAGTCGTGGTGCCGGGCACCATCCCGGGCAAGACCGCGGGCGAACCCGGCCTCTATGCCGCCGTGATCGTGAAGCGGGTCGACGCCCAGACCCGCTCCAAGACCTCGATCAACGAACTCCTGCGCGACTGACCGAAATGCCCTTCGCCCTCGACGCCCTGCCGCTGGCGATCGAACTGATCCGCTGCCAGAGCGTGACGCCCGCCGAGGGCGGCGCGCTCGACACGCTGGGCGCCGTGCTGAAGGGCCTGGACTTCACGGTCGAACGGATGCCCTTCGCGGACGAGGGCACGCCGGACGTCGACAATCTCTATGCCAGGATCGGCGACGGCAGCGGCGCCGGTCCCCATTTCTGCTTCGCCGGCCATACCGACGTGGTGCCGGTCGGCGACCGCAGCCGCTGGACCGTCGATCCCTTCGGCGCGACGCTGGACCAGGGCTGGCTGCTCGGCCGGGGCGCCGCCGACATGAAATCGGCGATCGCCTGCTTCACCGCCGCCGCCAGCCATTTCCTGGCCCAGCATCACGGAAAGGTGCCGCGCGGCGGCGCCATTTCCCTGCTCATCACCGGGGACGAAGAAGGCCCGGCGGTGAACGGCACGGCCAAGATGCTGGAGGCCCTGACCGCAAGGGGCGAGGTCTGGCACGCCTGCGTCGTCGGCGAGCCGACCAACCCCCACAAGCTCGGCGAAATGGCCAAGATCGGCCGGCGCGGCTCGATCAACGGGGTGCTGACGGTGACCGGGGTCGAAGGCCATGTCGCCTATCCCCATCTGGCCGACAATCCGATCCCCAAGCTCCTGCGCCTGATGGCGGCGCTGGATGCCCTGAAGCTCGACGACGGGACTGCGCATTTCCAGCCGTCGAACCTGGAGTTCACCACGGTCGACGTCGGCAATCCGGCGACCAACGTAATTCCGCGCGTCGCGACCGCCGCCTTCAACATCCGCTTCAACGACCTTCATACGGGCGCCTCGCTCGATGCCTTGCTACGGGCGACCCTGGATGAGACCGGCATCCCCTACGCGCTCTCGACCAAGACGTCGGGCGAAGCCTTCCTGACCGAGCCCGGCCCCCTGACCGAGATCGTGGCCGGCGCGGTCGAGGCCGAATGCGGACGGCGGCCCGAACTCTCGACCAGCGGTGGTACGTCGGATGCCCGTTTCATCGCCCGCTACTGCCCGGTGATCGAATTCGGCCTGGTGGGCGAGACCATGCACAAGGCCGACGAGAAGGTCCGGGTCGAGGACCTGGAGCGCCTGACTCGGATCTATCACGAGATGCTGCATCGCTTCTTCCGCACCCGGGGCTGATTGCCGCAGGTCCTGGAACTAAGAATTATTCGCAATTATAGTGGGTCTCGCCAAGGAGATCCGACATGGCCATTCACCGCCGCGACCTGTTGAAGGCAGGCAGTATCGCCCTCTTCGCCCTGCCCCTGAGCACCCGCCTGGGCCATGCGGCGCCGGGCGGCCTGGTCCTGGAGGCGAAGCCGCGTCCTCTCCAACTCCCGACCTGCAGCGCCCCGACCACGGCCTGGACCTATGCCGAGCAATGGCCGCTGGAACTGCGCATCCGCCACGGCGAGACTTTCCGGGCGACCTTCCTGAACCATTTGGCCGAACACAGCTCGATCCATTGGCATGGCTTGCGCATTCCCCAGGCGATGGACGGCGTGCCCTATGTGACGCAGGACCCGATCCAGCCGGGCCAGAGTTTCGATTACGAATTCACCCCGCCCGATCCCGGCTTCTTCTTCTTCCACCCCCATTGCGACGACATCACCGCGCTGGCCCATGGGCTGGCCGGCGTGCTGATCGTCGAGGACCCGCGGGAAGACGGCCTCTTCGATCTCGACCGCACCCTGGTCCTGATGGACTGGCGGGTGAGGCCGGACGGCAGTTACGACACGATCACGACCGACAAGAACGCCGCCCGCGCTGGCACCTTCGGCCGCCTGCGCACCACGAACGGCCAGATCGCGCCGCGCCTGACCGTGCGCCCGGGCAGCCGGGTGCGGCTTCGCTGCATCGGTGTCGACGCCTCGCGCATTCCCCTGATCGACGTCGTCGGGGCCGAGGCCAAGGTGATCGCGACCGACGGCAACGCCTGCACGCCCTTCGCCCTGCCCTGGCCCCTCGGCCCCGCGCAACGGGCCGAGATCGCCTTCGTGGCGCCGCCCGCGGGCCAAACCGTGGAACTGCAGGACATCTGGCAATCGACCCCGGTCACCCTCGCCCGCATCGTCAGCGAGGGCGAGCCGATCCGCGTGGGCGACGACCGCCCCCTGGCCCTGCCCGCGGCCGCCCTGCCCGAGCCGGACCTGGACAAGGCGGAACAGCTCCGCCTCGACCTCGGTGCCGGGGTGAGCGATCCGGCGATCGAGGAATTCGTCAAGCTGATCGGCGGTGCCGGCGAGATCTGCTCGACCCAGCGGGTGTTCTGGTCCTTGAACACCAAGGCCTGGCCCGGCATGGGCCCGGGCAAGCTGCCGGAGGCCCTGGCGCGGCTCCAATCCGGCAAATCCTATGTGATCACCCTCTTCAACGGCACACCGCACCGCCATCCGATCCACCTGCACGGCCATAGCTTCAAGGTGCTGGACAACCAGCGGGCCGACGTGCCGGCCTATTGGGCCGATACCGTGCTGGTCGAACCGAAGGAGCGGATCCGTATCGCCTTCGTCGCCGGGCTGCCGGGCAAATGGATGGTCCATTGCCATATCATCGAGCACCAGGAAACCGGCATGATGGGCTATTACGAGGTGGTATAGGCCGATCGACATGCAGATTCGCGACGCCGGGCCCGGGGATGTCGAGGGCATCCTGGCGATCTACAACGACGCCGTCGCCCATTCGACGGCGATCTGGAACGAGACCCTGGTCGATGCCGCCAACCGGGCGGCTTGGCTCGAAGCCCGGCGCCTGGCCGGCTATCCCGTGCTGGTCGCGGTCGACGACGGCGGCGCCGTGCTCGGCTATGCCAGTTTCGGCGACTGGCGCGCCTTCGACGGCTATCGCCACACGGTCGAACATTCGGTCTATGTCGCCGCCGACGCCCGCGGCCGCGGCATCGGCCGCGCCCTGATGATCGCCCTGATCGAGCGGGCGCGGGCGCTCGGCAAGCATGTCATGGTGGCGGGGATCGAGGCCGGCAACGAAACCTCGATCGCCCTCCACAAGGCGCTCGGCTTCGAACATGCCGGCCTGCTGCACCAGGTCGGCGCCAAGTTCGGGCGCTGGCTCGACCTCGCCTTCCTGGAACTCCGGCTGGACGCGCGCGAACAGCCGGATCGCTAGGCCCCCAGCATACCGTCCAGCACGGCGCGAATGCGCAGCGTTTCGGACGCCAACCGTTGCAGGCTGCGATCGGCGAAATCCCAATCGTTGTTGCCGACCGCGAGGCGGCAGCGAGAGACTGCGGCCTGCAGCGGCTGGGCCACCGCCCAATCGGCCTCGGCCGTGAGGGCGTGCAGCAGGTCGTTGGCCGTCTCTGCGTCGCGCCGGGCGATCGCCCTGGCCAGGCCCCGCTCGAGATCGTCGAGCTTTTCGGCGAAGACCGCCAGGACCGATGCGAGGTCGAAGGAATCGGCAATGTCGAGCCGTGCCTTCAGGACCGCCAGGTCGATCGCCGGTTGATCGGAAGGCGCTTCGTCGCCCGTGTTCAGCAGATCGACCAACTGGCCGAGGCCGACCGGCCGCAGCAGGACCAGGTCGGCCCCGGCCCCCTCGGCCTTCTCCGTCTCGTCGGCCAGGGCGACGGCCTGGACGCGCGGCAGGCCATGAAGCTCCTCATGGGCGCGCAGGCCACGCACCAGATCGCCACCTGCGACAATGGGCAGGCCGATGTCGAACAGCACCAAGTCGTAGGGCGTCTCGGCCGTCGCCATGATCAGCGCCTGGGCGCCGTTGGCGACGATGTCCACGCGCGCCCCGAGCGACTGGAGCTGGCGCGCCAGGGTGGCCCGCTCCATCGGGTCGGAATCCGCGACCAGCACCCTGACCGGCTCGCCCTTTTCGACGCGCAGGACCTGGCTTCGTTTCGGGAGTGCGATTTGCGCCCCGGCCCGCATCGCCTGCCGCCACTCGGCAAACCCCCGCGGATCGGCCGCGGCGCTCGCCCCCGGAGCGGCCAGATCGATCCAACAGGAGAGACCTTCGCCCGGGGCGAGGTCGATCCCGAGGCCGGTCCCCAGTGTCCCGGCGATGCGCCGCGCGACACCGACCCCGAGGGAATCCTCGTCGCGCGTGGCGCCGCTGTCGTGCACCGCCACCTGCAACCGCCCTTCGCCACAGCCTTCCAGGACCACGGCGATGCCCCCCGTTTCGGTCCGGCGCATGGCGTCACGCACCAGGCAGGTGACGAGCTGTCGCAGGTGCGGGATGTCGACGTCGACCGTCGTCGGCAGGCCGCCCCCCAAGACAGTCTCGAAATGCAGGCCGGAGCGATTGGCCACGGCACCGAAGAGCAGATCGATGTCGGCCACGAAATCCCGCAGATTGAGGCTCTGTACCTGACCCGGGTCCGTGGCCCCGGCGTCCACCCGGTCCAGATCCAGAATGTCGTCCAGCCGGTCGGCCAGATTGTGGGCATTGCGCAGGGAAGCGGCGATCAGCGGCGGCTGTAGCGCTGTCATTTCGCCCTGCTCGAGCAGTTCGAGATGGCCTAGCAGGCTGCCCACCGACAAGCGCAATTCCCGGATCGCCGTCGCGATGAAGTCGTTCCGCCCCCGCGTCGCCCGGTCGGCCCGTTCGTTGGCTTCGGACAATTCGGCTTCCAGCCGCTTCCAGCGCGTGATGTCGCGCTCGAAAGAGACGAAGAACAGGTGGCCGGAATCGGGATCGACCACCGGCACGACGTCCATCTCGACCCAATAGGTCTGGCCGTCCTTGGCATAATTCAGCACTTCGGCCCGGTGCTTGCGCTTGCCGGCGAGGGCTTTGCGGATCCCGGCCCTGGTTTCCGGATCCGTCGACGCCCCCTGGAACAGGCGCGGCGTCTGACCCTCCAATTCCCGCTGGTCGTAGCCGGTCAGGCGGGCCATGGCCTCGTTGGCGAAGACGATGCGCGGAAACGGCGGATCGAGGTCTCCCGCTTCGCACACCAATATACCGTCACCCTCTTGGGCAACGAGGTTTTCGATCTCCGCCAAGCGATGGCGCAGTCGGGGGGAGATCAGCGACTCGGCGACTGGTTTCGACATGCCCCCAAAATGGCACGATATCCCTCAAGACAAGGTTAAGCTGCCCGTCGCGCCGAAAGCGAAACGGGGCCCGAAGGCCCCGTTTCTTGGATTACGACAGGCTGCGCAGCAGGCGCTCGCGCTCGCGTTCCCGGTCCCGGTCGCGCTTCTCGCGCGCCTTGGGCGTGGCCGCCTGATAGGCGATGCGGGCGTGATCCTGGCAATAGGGCATTCCGGTCTGGGCGCGGCGGCCGCAGAAGTGGAAGCCGGCTTCGCCCGGGTCGCCGACCGGCCATTTGCACATGCGATCGTTGATCGAAAGCAGCGAGGCGCGGACCATCGGTTCCGCCTCGGTGTTGGCCGGCACCGGCGCGGACGCCGGCTTGGCGACAGCCGCACGGGGAACGGCCGAGACCGCCTCCACCGGGGTGCCGACCAGACGGACCGGCCGCGGGGCCGGCGCCACCGCGGCGCGTACGGGTTCGGCCGGCTTCGGGGCCGGCGCCGGGGCGGCAGCGACCGGGGCCGCCGGACGTTCGGCACGCACGGGGCTCGGCCGGCCGGACAGGCCCAGACGGTGGACCTTGCCGATCACGGCATTGCGCGTGATGTTGCCGAGCTTGCCGGCGATCTGGCTGGCGCTGAGGCCCTGCTCCCACAGTTCGCGCAGGGTGGCGATGCGCTCATCGGTCCAGGACATCGTTGTCCTCTCTCCCACTAAACGGCGTTGACCGCTACAAAAACACTATATCTCGGCAGGCGCTTTTGGCGCCACACCAGATGATGACTTACCCACAAGAAATTGTGTCATCGGAGGGGCCAGGGCCCAAGGCCGCGGTCCCGCCAGCCGGGGCACGACACAAACCGGCAATTCCGGCAGAAATGCGGCGATCGAGCGGAGCAGCTCCGGGATCGCCTGCGACTTCTCGACGCTCTCGCTGATCACGATGCCGGCGACCGTCAGGCCGCGCCCGCGGATCGTCTCCACGGCCGTGAAAATATGGCTGAGCGTGCCGAGATAGGAACCGGCCACCAGCAGCACGGGCCAGCGGGTGAGCGCCAGCACGTCGAGGAAAGTCTCGCGCTCGGCGATCGGCGCCATGATGCCGCCGGCCCCTTCGACGACCAGGAAATCAGCCCCTTCCGCCGCCTTCATGCAGAAGGCGGCGATCTCGGCCGCAGTCATCGCCTTGCCCTCGATGCGGGCGGCGAGATCGGGGGCGACGGGCGTCCTGAAGCGCCAGGGCGCGATTTCGGCGACTGCCGCTTCGCCGACCGCGCGGTCCTGCGCGGCCAGGATCAGGCCGGGGTCGGACTCCGCCGCCGTCTCGGGCTCGTAGCCGCTGACCACCGGCTTCAGGATACGGGCGTTCGCCCCGCGGAGCTGGTGGGCGAGCGAGGCGGTGACCAGGGTCTTGCCGATTTCCGTGCCGGGCGAGGAAACGAAGAGGCAGCGCGTCACAATACGCGTTCCCGCAATACGCTCGCGACGCGGTCGACATCGGCATCGGTATGGCGCGCCGTGAAGGCGAAACGCAGGCGCGAAGTCCCGGCCGGCACGGTCGGGGGCCGGATCGCGGCGACCAGGAAGCCCTGTTCGGCCAGCAGGCGCTGGGCGTCGAGGGCACGGGTCTCGGTTCCGACGATGATCGGCACGATCGGGCTCTCGGCCGCGGGCAGGTTCAGGGCGCGGCAGAAGCGCCGCGCCTTGGCGACCGGCAACTCGATATAGTCGGGCTCGTTCTCGATGATGTTCAGGGCTTCGATCGCGGCGCCCACGGCAGCCGGCGGCAGGCCGGTCGAATAGACCACCGTCCGGGCGCGCGTCTTCATCAGGTCGATCACCGGCTGCGAGGCGCAGAGATAGGCGCCGTAGGAACCGATCGCCTTCGACAGCGTGCCCATCTGCAGCGGCACCGCGGCGGTCCCGCCGACATGGGCCGAGCCGCGCCCGCCGCCCAGCACGCCGATGCCGTGGGCGTCGTCCGCCATCAGCCAAGCGTCGTGGCGGGCGCAGAGCTCGCCCATCTCAGCGAGGGGGGCGAGGTCGCCGTCCATCGAGAAGACGCCGTCCGTGACGACCAGGACATGGGCGAATTTCGCCCGTTCGGCCGCCAGGATCGCGGCCAGATGGTCGAGATCGTTGTGCTGGAACACAGTGACCTGGCCCTGGGCCATGCTGGCGCCGGCATTGATGCAGTTGTGCGCGAGCTCGTCGACCACGACGAGGCAGTCGCGCCCGGCCAGTGTCGGGATGATGCCGACATTGGCGAGATAGCCCGAACCGAAAACGCAGCAGGCTTCCGTACCCTTGAGCCGGGCCAAGCGCACTTCCAGTTCCTCGATCAGCGGGTGGTTGCCGGTGATCAGGCGGGAGGCCCCGGCGCCCGTGCCATGCTCTTCGACCGCGCGGATCGCCGCCGCCTTCAGGCGCGGATCGGTGGCGAAATTCAGGTAGTCGTTGCAGGAAAAGGAGACGTACTGCCGCCCGCCGCGACTGACCAGCGGCCCGTCGAGGCGCGCCGTGGCGACCAGGGTGCGCCGCTGGTGACGGGCGTCCAAGTCGGCCAGTTTGGCCGCCGCAAAGGCATCGAGAGACTGCATGGCGAATGGTGTTCCCTGAGGGGCGGCGCACACTGGCGCCAATCGACGCGGGGGTCAATCCCCTGCTGGTCTAGGGACCTAGTCCATCCTGCTATTGACCTCGCCGCAAAGCGGCATAGTCTGCGGCGCTAACCTGCTGAGGATCGTCGGCCGTCGCCGTCGATCGACGTCTCGACTGTTGCCGAGGATTGGGTCGCCCATGACCGAGATCACCGCCACCACTTCCACCGCTTCCGCCGCCGGGGCCCCGGGGCTCCGCCACGATTGGCGCCGCGAGGAAGTCGAGGCCCTGTTCCGCAAGCCCTTCGCCGACCTGATCTTCGAGGCGCAGACCGCGCATCGCCGCTTCTTCGACGCCAACGACGTGCAGATGTCGACGCTTCTTTCGATCAAGACCGGCGGCTGCCCCGAGGATTGCGGTTATTGCCCGCAGTCGTCCAAATTCGATACCGGCCTCAAGGCCTCCAAGCTGATGGCGGTCGGCGCCGTGCTCGAAGAGGCCAAGCGCGCCAAGGAAGCCGGCGCCAGCCGCTATTGCATGGGTGCCGCCTGGCGGAGCCCGAAGGACCACGACCTCGACCAGGTGATCGAGATGGTGCGCGGCGTGAAGTCCATGGGGCTGGAGACCTGCGTCACCCTCGGCATGCTGAACGCCGTGCAGGCCCAGCGCCTGAAGGACGCCGGGCTCGACTACTACAACCACAATCTCGACACTTCGCCGGAATTCTATTCCGAGATCATCACCACCCGGACCTATCAGGACCGGCTGGACACGCTGGCCAATGTGCGCGACGCCGGAATCAACGTCTGCTGCGGCGGCATCGTCGGCATGGGCGAGGATCTGGACGACCGCGCCGGCCTGCTGCTCACCCTGGCCAACCTGCCGGAGCATCCGGAAAGCGTGCCGATCAACCTTCTCGTGAAGGTCGAGGGCACCCAGCTCGGCAACGAGGCCGATCTCGACCCGATCGATTTCGTCCGCACCATCGCGGTCGCCAAGATCCTGATGCCCGCCTCCATGGTCCGCCTCTCGGCCGGGCGCGAGCATATGTCGGACGAGATGCAGGCCCTGTGCTTCCTGGCCGGCGCCAATTCGATCTTCATCGGCCCCAAGCTGCTGACGACCGAAAACCCGGCCCAGGAAAAGGACCGCCGCCTGTTCGAGCGCTTAGGGATTCGCCCGATGGCGGCCCCCTGCGAGGCCGCCCCCCGGGCCGACGCCGCCGAGTGATCCCGTGAGCGCTGACGTTCCCGGCTGGTATTCGGCCGGCTACGGGCACGTCTGGCTGCCCTATACCCAGATGAAGACGGTGACGCCGCCGCTGCCGGTGGTGTCGACCGAAGGCACGCGCATCCGCCTGGCCGACGGGCGGGAGCTGATCGACGGCATCGCCTCCTGGTGGACCGCCTGCCACGGCTATAACCACCCCCATATCCGCGCCGCGGCCGAGGCGCAATTGGCCGCCCTGCCCCATGTCATGTTCGGCGGCCTGGTGCAGGAGCCGGCGCTCCGCCTGGCCGCCCGCCTGGCCGACCTGCTGCCGGGCGATCTCTCCCGCGTGTTCTTCTCGGACTCGGGTTCGGTCTCGGTCGAAGTCGCCATGAAGATGGCGATGCAGTATTTCCTGAACCGGGGCCTGCACGGGCGGGACAAGTTCCTGTCCTTCCGCCACGGCTATCACGGCGACACCATCGGTACCATGGCGGTCTGCGACCCGGACGAGGGCATGCATTCCCTCTTCACCGGCCTGCTGCCCCAGCATTTCGTGGTCGACCTGCCGACCGACGAGGAAAAGGCCGAAGGTTTCGACGCCTTCCTCGATGCCCATGGCGAGCGCATCGCGGCGATCCTGGTCGAGCCCCTGGTGCAGGGCGCCGGCGGCATGAAGATGCATGGGCCGGAGGTGCTGGCGCGGCTCCGCCGGGCGGCGGACCGGATCGGTGCCCTGCTGATTTTCGACGAGATCTTCGTCGGCTTCGGGCGCACCGGCACGATGTTCGCCTGCGAGGCGGCGGATGTGGTGCCCGACATCGTGACCCTGTCCAAGGCATTGACCGGCGGCACCATGGCGCTGGCCGCGACCATCGCCACCACCCGCGTGTTCGAAGCCTTCTGGGACGACCGGGCCACGGCCGCGCTGATGCATGGGCCGACCTATATGGGC
>Ga0265297_10001533_pt1 | contig 53390 bp, 46 predicted proteins | sample Munlanlwell13791_FD_192502 | JGI IMG/M metagenome (GOLD analysis project Ga0265297, IMG submission 192502) | Leachate microbial communities from a municipal landfill in Southern Ontario, Canada - Leachate well 137-91 | ecosystem: Engineered > Solid waste > Landfill > Unclassified | place...
TAGACATATAATAAAACACATATGAATTATAAAAAAATATATAATTTAATAATTGAGAGAGCTAAGGTAAGAAATCTTGAATGCTATAAAGAAAAGCACCATATAATACCAAAATGTTTAGATGGTACTAATGAAAAAGAAAATATAGTTTCTTTAACCGCAAAAGAGCATTTTATTTGTCATTTATTACTTGTAGAAATTTATCCAAATAATGAAAAACTAAAACGAGCTATTTGGGCAATGAGTACTTTAAGAAAAAAATATTTAAAACAAAGATATAAGCCTTCTGCAAGAACTTATGAAAGATTAAAAAAAGAATTTTCAAAAAGAAACTCTTGGAGAAAAGGTAAAACATGGGAAGAATTATATGGAAAAGAAAAATCTGAAAAAATGAAACGTTCTGTTTCTTTGAAAAACATTGGAAGAAAGCATCCTCCACGCTCACAAGAATATAAAAATAAACAATCTAATTCACAAAAAAATAGACCCAAAAGAAGAAAGAGAGGGAAAGAATACGGAGAAAAAATATCCAAATTACTAACAGGAAAAAAAAGAACAGAAGAATCTAAAGAAAAAATGAAAATAGCACAAAAAAAATATCGTGAAAATTTAAAAGAACAAGGAATAAAAATAAAATTTACAGAAGAACAAAAGAAAAATTGTAAAGCCGCTCAAGAAAAAAGAAATAAAGAGTTAAAAGAAAAAGGAATTAAAATAAAACTTTCTGAAGAAACAAAAGAAAAAATGAGAGGAAAAATCCCCTGGAACAAGGGTAAAAAAACTTCTAAAGAGATTATAAACAAAATTATTGAAACTCGTAGAAAAAACAATAGCTACAAACTTTCTGAAGAAACAAAAGAAAAAATAAAAAATAAATTAAAAGGAAAGCCAAGTAAAAGAAAAGGAAAAAAATTTCCTAAAAATAAATTTTAAAAATTTATTGAACCATTGATGAAATCATAACTTTATAAAGCCAAATAAAAAACCCCAAAAATTGGGGTTTTCTTTTTTGTCTGTTAAAGAGTTATTTTTTCCATTTTATCATCAAGTTCAAATTTGATATCACTTCCATCAATATTAAGAGTCATTTCTTTTTCATCTCTACTTTTAAATTCTTTAAACCAAGATTTTCCAACTACACATAAAAATTTACTTTTAGAAATTTCATTCATAAGTTGATTTTTTCTTTTCCTAAAAAGTTTTGATTTTTTATCAATCCAGGATTCAATTAATTTATCATTATCAATATCTTTCATAGACTTCATAAAATTTTCAAATTCTTCAATTGGAGGAAGTAATAAGGCTTCTCTTGGGGTTAATTCTTCTCCTTTTTTATACTTTTCTAAAACCTTTTGAAAATCTTTTTCTGTAGTCATTAAAGTAAGTTTGTCAATTTTAACTTTAAGTGAATTTACAAAAATTTCTTCTCCAGTTTTTTCTAAAGTGCTTGGAGGATTAAATCCATTAGCAGTAACACCTAGTTCTTTTAGCCAATTTGTTGCTTCTTCTCCATATAATTCAATAAAATCAAAACTTGCCTTTCCTATCTTAGCCTTTCTATAGTGATTAAACACAGTATTATTAGCTTTCAATTTAAGAAGTTCATATTCATTTCTGAACAATTCTTCAGCCGACATTGTATTAACCATTAAACGATTAATAACTGGAAGAGAAGAAAAATCTAATATATAAAGTTTACCAGCTTCATATTTTTCTCCTTTTAAAAGGCCATTACTTTGGAGTTTATCAAAAGTAATTTTTGATAAACTTACAGGAAGAGTATAAGTATGAATTACACCATCCTTAATTAATGTATAATTTCTAAATTTAGAAGTCTTAAATATTTTAGGAAGTTTGGAAAAATTATTTTTAGGTAGTTCCACTTGTCCTGGATATCTTACCATAACAGAGAGATTAGCTCTTTTTTCATTCCAAACTAAATCAGTAATAGGGTATCCCATGTTTTCATCTTCGTATTCAAAAATCAAGCCTTCTTCTTTTTTAGAAACCTCTTCCACTTTTTCTTTTAGTTCATTTACTTTACCTTCTTTTAATAATTTTTCCAAATCTTCCTTATCTTTATCTGTCATACCTTTTTTTGCAACAGCTTTTGCTCCAATCCTTTTATATTTAAATGCTTCATGATTGGGGAACCACAAATTTTCTTCTTCTTCCATTAAATCTTCAATCATATTTAAAACACAATAAGCATTTTCAGCTGGTTCTAAATCTGGGTTATATCCTTCTACAAATCTAAGGTTTTTGTCTTTAACTGCTTGAAGAAATTCTGCTTCTAATTCGTTTATTTTTTGTGTTCCAAATGTATTCGCTTTTTTTACAATAAATTTGGCATCACCAATAAATTTAAGAACTTCTGAAACTTTATTAAAATCACTTATTCTACTAAAACTGAACAATGCTGCATATAAAGCAGTGTTAAATTCTTCAATTTCTTTTGGTTGGAGAACTTCAAGACTATTTTGTACAATTGCAGCTTCATTAAGCATATCCATTGATAGTTCCTTGCCTACTGGATTTTTGGAAAAGAAATAAAATCCGCCATCATTTTCATTAACAAAAACTTCATTATTTTCATTTACTGAATAATTAATAACTTCTCCATCCGAAGAAATATTAAATACACTACCAAAATCCACACTACCTTCTATTTTAATATATTTTCTTTTAGAAGCTTTTTGTCCATTAAATTCTTTTGAAATATATGGTTCATAATCTTGAAAATGTTCACTAAAAATATGAACACCTCCCATTTCACAAGCTATTTTAGCTAAAAGTTCTTTATTACAATACCAACCATATTCAACAACAGTTGAATTGGATAAATTTTCCTTTATTGCATTAACAGAATCTATAATTTCTTTGGTGGAATATTGGTTGTCATAACCATCTGTTATAAAAAATAAAGAATGTACAGAATTTGGTTTACTTTTCATAACTCTATTAATTACAGCTTTAGCTTCATCAAATGGGTCCTTGAAAGCTGTTAATCCAACTGTCGTTAAATATCTGTCAATTAGTTCTTTAACTTTAGTTAAACTAATGTTACTCTTTATTTGATAATCTTCAAGTATAACACCACACTGTTTTCTTCCAGAAAACCATATAATTGTTAAAGAGTCATCAGCTTTTAAATCAGTTGAAATTTTATTGTATAAATCTTTTCTGATTTGGTGAAGTTCACCATACATTGACCCAGAACAATCAACTATAAAAATATGATGTGTATTTATTACAATTGTTTTTATTTGGACTGTTTCATTTTCGATTTTTTGATTTATCAAAAAAAGTCCATTGTTAATTTTTACAAACTTTGTCATTTTAATAATTTTAAATTAAACATAAATTAAAAGGCAAATATAAAAAAAATTTTCCAAAAGTCATAAATTTTTATATATTTATATTAAAACTTTAAATAAATGAAAGATATTACTTTAAACTTTGGAGCTATAAGAGATTCTGTAACAAGACTTTCTTCAATGGAATTATTAAAAGAAAATTCAAATAATTCTTTAAAAACTTTTATTGATATAATTAAAAAGAGTCCAGTTTTATTAAAACAACATTATGTTTTTAAAAATTTTGAAGATAGTAAACCTTTTATAAAAGAAAGATTAGCCGAAAGATTTATAAATCAAAATTTAAGTATATTAAAAGGAATAAAATGGCAAGATATTATTAATGAAAACAAAAAAATAAGAATTTCTTTGCTTGAAAATAGTCATGTTGAATCAAATGGTGGAAAAAAAGATGAATTATTTAATCATATCCATACATTAATAGAATCTGTTACAAAACCAACTTTTTCAAACATTCAAGCAGAACAAGAAGCATATGAATTTTTATTAGAATATTTAACAAGACCAGTATCTCAAGAAAACATCTCAAAAGAAAAAATAGATAATCCTAATTTAAAAAATTGGAAATATATTACAAAACTTGCTGTAAATAACTTTAATGAAAGATATTCTCATTTAAATGAAGAAGAAAAAAAGATTTTGGGTATGTTTTTGTCTGATGACAATAAAAAAATTAATTATATTGAAGATTTAAAAAAAGAAAATTTAAGTTTAATTGATAATTTATTAAAAGAATGTAAAGATATAGAAAAAATAAAGGTTTTAAAAGAATTTAGAGAAAAATTAAATAAAGTAAAAAATTTTGATTCTTTTAGTGCTGATGATTTTATAATATCATATTCAGAACTAAAGAATAATTTAAAAACAATGTAAAAAGCTCCCAATGGAGCTTTTTTTATTCAATTTTTAATTTTGAATTTTTTTTAATATAAAAATTGTTTTCTAATTTTTTTAAGTCATTTCCTATAAAATTAGAAATTCTTACACATTCTTCAAATAATTCTGTATTTTTTTTAGCATTTAATGGATATTTTTTTTCTGATTTAACATTTAATGTGTGTAAATATATTTCTAAAGAAATAAAATTAGATTTATCATTATAATTAAAATTTTCAGGAATATTATAAATATATATATTGTCTTTTTCAAAAGGGAAAAAATAATTATTATTTAGAAATATTATTAATTTATTATTTAAAATATTTTTTAAATTTTCTTCAAGATTTTTTCTTTCATCATTAATTTTGTTTAAAATATTTTTTGGTTTAATCCAAAAGCTAACATTAATATAAATAGTCTGTGGGAAATCTCTATTTTCAACAGTTCCAATCTTTACATTAATTTGCTTATTGCTTAAAAATTCAGTTTTTATCATTATTTCTCTTGCTGTCCTTTTATTCATTTCTTTCTATTTTATTAAAATATAATAAAAAAAAATAGGATTATCAAATTTTGTAATATTTATATAAAAATATATTTTATATGAACTCAGAATTTAAAAATTTTGTCCAAAAAGAAATTAAAAAACTTCATAAAATAACTTTATTAAAAGAAGAAAAAAAAAGAATCGAAGATGAATTACAATTAATGGCAGAAAGTGAAAAAAAATGGATGCAAAAAGCATTTAGTAAAAAAGAAGGTTCTCTACATAAAGAATTAGGAGTGCCAGAAGGAGAAAAAATACCAGTTTCAAAAATGAAAAAAGCATTAACTAATCCGAAATTAAGAAAAAAAGCACAAGCTGCGATAAATGCAAACCCTGATGCTTATGGTTCATTAAAAGATGAAGAATAAATTTTTACATATTTATTACAAAAAATAAACTTATGGGACAAGAGAATAAATATATAATTGCAGAATTTTATACTTTTAAACCAGATTATAATTCAGCTATTAATATTATTAAAGAAGCTGAATTGAAAAACACACCAATTATAATGAGTGGTATTTTTCAAAAGGCAAATACTTTAAATAGAAATGGGAGAGTTTATCCATATGATGTTTTGAGAAGAGAAGCTACAAAATATATGCAATTAATTGAAGATGATTTAGCAGGTGGAGAATTAGACCACCCAGATTCAGCAGTTGTTTCTTTATCAAAAGTATCGCACAAAGTTCTTGATATGTGGTGGCAAGGTGAAGAGTTATATGGAAAAGTAATGATTGCATACACAGGAGCTGGAGATACTTTAAAAGGATTACTGAAAACAGGATTTAGACTTGGAATTTCCTCAAGAGGAGTGGGGTCAGTGAAGACAGTTAAAGGTGAAGATATTGTTCAAAATGATTTCGAGTTAATAGCTTTTGATTTTGTTTCATCACCTTCAACTCCAGGGGCTTATATGTATAAAGAATCAAGACAATGGGGATTAACTCCAATTACAGAAGAAGCTTATAATAGAATAAAATGCGAAAATGGAATTTGTAGAATAGTTGATGATACTATAAAAGAATCAACTCTTTTAACACCTTCTAATTGTAATATTGAAGAACAATGTGAAAAATTTAAAAAACTTTTTACTTTATCAAATAATACTTTTTGGAAAAATTTATAATAAAAAATTAATTTTTATATTTTTTTTCATATTTATTAAAAAGTCTTAAAGAAGAAAACTATGGATAATAAAAATAAAACACCATTAGAAGAAGCGAAAGCCAGCTATGAACAAATTAAAGAATTTGCAACGGAAGCTGTTAAAAAAGAATTTGAAAATGACATTAATGAAAAAGTTAATAAAATTTTAAATGAGTCTCTTTCTATAAATGTTGATGATAGTGGGGAAGTAACTGTAGAAACAGATAAAAAAGTTATTGAATTAAATAACAATGGAGAAGTTGAAGTTGAAGATAAACAAGAATCGGATGAAAAAATGACAACTGGAAATGATGATGATGAAGAAATTGAAATTGAAAAAAATATAGATGAAATGACTACACTTGAACAAACACAACAAAACCCAGAGGCAACTCCAGAAGTAGCTCCTACAGATGTATCAGCAATATCAACTCCAGAAGTAGCACCAGAAACAGCTCCAGAAGCAGTTTCGGGAGAAAATACTCCTCCAGTTGATGATGATGTTTTAAAACTTGCACAACTTTTAACTAATATAATTGATAAAAGAGTGGGAGGAACAGACACTGAGACGGAACAAGGTGTAGATTATATAGATGATGAAAAAACTGTAAATCCAGAATCACCAACTCCAGCCCCCGAAACTTCAGCAGTGTCTTCAACACCAGCACCAGTTCAAGAAGAAGACGACCTTTTGGAGTTTTCGTTAGATGAAATAAAAGACGAAAATATGTTGGAATTTGAAATTCCTACAAATGAAGACAATAAAGAAGATGATTTCATAGAATATGACCCAGAAGCTATGCTAACAGCAGCTGGAGATATTTCAAAAGAAAATCCAAACTGGAAAAAAGATGTTAATAAAGATTTAAATTTACCAGAATTGGAGGAAATGAAAGGACAAAGTAAACTTGTAAGAAATACTAGTAATCGTTTAGGGTTAGAACCAAGAGACGGAACTCCAAACTTACAAGAATCAAATAATAAAATTAAAACTCAATATGAGTCTAAAATAGACGAGTTATTAAAGGAAAACAAAAGTTTAAAAGAATCAAACAAAGAATTTGGTGAAATTGTAGAAAATTATCAAAATGCTTTTAAAGATTTAAGAAAACAATTCGATGTAATGCAAAGTTTTAATGCAAAATTAGCTTTCGCCAATAAAATATTTGCAAGTGGGGGATTATCAGTAGCCGATAAAGCTAGAATAGCAGAAGAATTTGATAAAACAAAAACTGCAGAAGAAGCACAATCGCTTTACAATAAAATTTTAGAAGAAAATAAAATTATCATTAATAAAGATAATTCTTCAAAAATTAAAGCCACCACTACAAATACAGCCAAACCAAAAGATATTGTGTTTGAAAGTGCTGAAATGAAACGTAGAAATGCTGATATGAAACGCACAAGAGTTTTAGCAGGAATCGAAAAAGATGAAAATTATATATAATTTAAAAATTTTTGAACTATTTATAATTTTCAAACATAAAACAATTAAAAAAACAAAAAATGAATAGTGAATTATTAAACAGCGGTAAAGTAGGTTTGACAGTGTTCAAAGACTTAGCCGAACAAAGAAAAGCAATAGTTAACAACTGGAGTGAATCTGGTCTTTTGGAAAACCTTGTAGGTATGAAAAAAACTAACATTGCACAACTTTTAGAAAACCAAGCACATCATATGTTAAATGAAGTAACATTGGATGCTGCTGCAGGTAGATTTGATACAGTAGCATTCCCAATAGTACGTAGAGTTTTCTCTCGTCTTTTAGCTAATGAAATCGTATCTGTACAACCTTTAGCATTGCCTTCAGGTCTTTTATTTTACATGGATGCAAGAGTATCTTACAATGGCGCTGATAATACACAAGCAGCTGGCGTTGAACATCCTACTCAATTTACCAATCAAAATTCTCAAAAAGTAGCTCCTTACAATACAGCTAATGGACAAGCAGGACCTAATTTTGCAAGTACTACAGCTTATGAAAGATTTTACAATAATAGAGGCTTTGATTTATCTTTTGGTACTGGTGAAACAGTAACTACAGCTTATGCTGGAACAACTTTATCTGGTAGCAATTTTTCTAATGGTCTTGCAGCAGTTACTGCATCTTTAGGAACAGATTTTGACATCAGTAAACAACAATCAAGTGCAACTGTAAGATTTTCTGCTCATACAGCTATTTATTATAGTGCAGGTTCACAAAATATTCTTATTGTAGCAGCAGGTGGAAATATTCCATTCTTCTCACAAATTCAACAATGGGGATATGACCAATTTGCAAATAACGAAGCAAAAGTTGTATTTGACTTAAGACCAGCTTCTGTAATTGGAAGTGATTTTAATACTGCTATGTTAAATAATGGTGCTGGAACATTTGGCTCTCTTTTTGCTATTGGATTTAATGCAGCATTTGAAATTTATAACAACCTTGAAGGTCGTTCTGAAATGGCTGAAATCACATTAAGATTTTCATCTGTAACCGTTAACACAATTACACGTAAATTACGTGCACATTGGACACCTGAATTAGCTCAAGATTTAGAAGCATATCACTCAATAGATGCTGAAGCTGAATTAACAGCTTTATTATCAGAACACGTTGCTGCTGAAATCGATAGAGAAATTATCATTGACATTGCAAATCAAGCTCCATTCAGAGCTCGTTGGGACTACCAAGGTTTAGCTAATAATGCAAACTTCTTTGGAACTCAAAAAGACTGGAATCAAACTCTTATTACAAGAATAAATGAACTTTCTGCACAAATTCATAAAGCAACCTTAAGAGGTGGAGCTAACTGGGTAGTTTGCTCAGCTGAAGCAGGTGCAATTTTTGATGATTTAGAATATTTCCACGTTGATACATCAGCTTCTCCAGAATCTGAAAAATATAACTTGGGTGTAGAAAAAATCGGTAACTTAGGTTCACGTTATATTGTATATAAAGACCCTTATTTACCAGCACAATTAATTATCTTAGGTCACAAAGGTAATACCTTCTTAGAAGCAGGTTATATCTATGCACCTTATATTCCATTACAATTAACACAAACTATCACTGACCCTAACGATTTCACACCTCGTAAAGGCATCATGACTCGTTATGCTAAAAAAATGGTTAACAACCGTTTTTATGGAGTTATTTACATTGACAACATCAACACTTACTAATCTAAGTGAATATAAAAAAGAAGGGACTGAATTTCAGTCCCTTTTTTATTATATATTTTACTCTAATTTTAAGCTTTTTAAAACTATTTATATAAAATTAGCATTTTGATGAAACAAAAAAATAATATAACTGTAATAACATTAATTCCAGGTAGATATTCCAATCCTTCTACAAAAGTTGAAGATTGTATAACTGAATTTTTCTGTGCTGAATCTGGAGTAATGGAAATAACTACAAATGCTGGTAATTCATTTGTATGGAATGCAAAACCTGGAGAAAAAATAAATGTTGTTTCAGAACGTGCTTTAGTTTTTTCTGGAAAATTTATTTGTTTTTTTACTTTTTTTAAGGGAATAGCTCAATCTTTAATAGAAACAAGTGAAGATTTAGTAGATGAAAACAATAATAATTTAATAGATGAATTAAATAATAAATTTATAATTATATAAAATAATGGGAAATATAAGATTAAAAGATAAAGCAGATATTGGCCGTGATTTAAACGATAATGATTTAATATTTACTACAAAAACAAATGAAGATACTGATAATCCTTCTAGTTTTTTTAGAATAAAAAATCAAATAACAGCATTTGTCACTGGATTAACAGAAACATTTTATTCAAAAATTGGACATATTCACTCAATAGTAGATATAAATAATTTATCAAATAGTTTAGATACAAAAGCGAATCTAAGTGGTACAACATTTTCAGCACAAATAAACACTCCAATCATAAGTGCAACAACAATCTCTGCTGAAACAATTTATTCTGCAACAACAAATTTATACAATATATTTAATCAAATTGGTCATACTCATTTAGTAACGGATGTTAATAATTTATCAAATAGTTTAGATACAAAAGTGAATCTAAGTGGTGCAACATTTTCAGCACAAATAAATACACCAATTATGAGTGCAACAACTATTTCAGCTGACACAATAAATGGAGAAATATCACTTACAACTTGTTATTTATATTATGATGGGTCTACAGGAACTACTTCTGGAACATATGGGTGTACTTTAACATCACCAGGAAATTGGAGTATTACAAAATTTAATACTATATATACTATAGATGATAGATTAGGAAATATTACAATAACAATCCCTGATGCTTCTATAAATAATATTGGAAAATATATATATATTACAAAAGCAAAAGCTACACAAACACAAAACCATATTACAATATTAACTCCAAGTGGACAAAATGTTTCAAAAAATTCTACTTTTAAAATATGGGCACCAGATTCAAGAGTTCAATTAGTTTCTTATCAATATGATACAAATGGAAAGTCTGCTTACAGATATAGAATAGCATCTCAACATATGCCTATAAACGAAGTTGTTGAAGTATCCTATCATGGTACTGCATTATTTTCTTCTATTACAGAAGCTTTAAATTATGTAAATTCGAGTGCTGTACAACCAATGACTGTTAAAATAAATCCAGGATATTACTATATTGATAATACAATTCAAATAAATTGTCCATATCCAATATCAATTGATGGTTTTGGTACAGAAATGACTAACTTAATTGCAACTAATTCATTAAGTGGAAAGCCAATGTTTGATATCAAAACCGCATGCGACTTTTCAAAAATAAAATTTTCTGGTACATCTGGATATGGATTAATTGATGATGAATGTTGTTTAGATTGTAGTACAAATGGATTATATTTTGAGGCACATAATATAATAATTGAGGGTTTTTTCAAAGGAATTGAGGTTGAATGTGATTCAGAATTTTGGGTATTTGATAGTATAATACGTAACTGTGTAAAAGGAGTTAGTTGTATTGGTGGGTCAATGGGTATATCTGAAATGTCTTTATTTAATAATACAAATTCTTTGTATTTGTCAGCTTCAACAACTGGAAATTCTTTTTCAGTCCAAAATACAATTTTTAACATTGAAACTAATCAAATCGGAATAAATTATAAAGATGATAAAATAAAACCAAAATATCATTTTGTAACATCAAATGCTTTTTATGGAAATGGAATTTATACAAGTGGATTAACTTTTACAAGTAAAACTCAAAGTGATATTCGTTATGAAAATAATGCAGGATTACAAAATTATAGACCAGAATCTTGGATGTGGATTTCTGGAAATACTAATACAACTACAATTGCATCTTCGGGAACGTATTCAGCAGCTTCAATTAATGTAAACTCAATACAAAACTATGATTTTATAAAATTTTCAGGAACTGGCACTGAAGCAAAATTTACATATTTACCAAATATTCCAAGAAAATGTATATTTAATATAAGTGGAGATATATCAGTTGCTGGAACAAATCAAGTTTTATCTGTTGCTTTATTTAAAAATAATAGTATATTACAAAATATAGATATAAGATGTGCAACATCAGCACAACCATATCCTTTTAGTTTCTCAGCTATAAATAAATTAATTGAAAATGATTCTTTTGAAATAAGAGTATCTAATCTCGCAGCTACTAATAATATAACATTAAGAACACTTATGTTTTCAATAACAACAATTTAATTTTTTTAATATTTATAAAAAACAATAAATTATTATGGCACTATATAATCAAAATTATGAAGCAATATTGCTAAATTCTGGAAATAGCTACACTGGTAATACTGTAACTGCAACTACTATACACCAACTTTTTTGTTTATCCAGCGGAACTATTAATGTTACTGCAATTGGTGGTGGAAGTTTTATTTGGTCTGGAACTACAAGTCAAAGTATGGATGTACTAGTTGGATATTGTAAAACAAATACTGGACAATTCGTCGGATTTAAATCAAAATATCAAGCTTCAAATATTGCACCTTATTATAAAACAAATTAAAAAAAAAATTTATGTCATTTTGTACTGATAGATGTCTTTCTGGAATGTCTGAAACCGATAAAATAGCTCTTTTTAATAGAATAAGAAGAAAAATCGGAGCACCTGTAATGCAAGTAGAATTAGTTGATGAACAAATAGAGGAATGTATTTGTGAAGCTATAGAAGAATATTCTACATACATAAATAATTGGGTACTCACAAATAGATTGGGTGAAATTTTAGGATTACCATCAGATATGGATTTTACCTTAAAATACGTTTCAAATAGTCTATATTTTGAAAAAAGTTTTGGGAAGTCTATTGCTGAACAAGCTGGTTTAGGTGTAGATGGAACTAGGGAATTAAAAACAACATCAATTATATTAACTGCAGGAACACAAAATTATATAATTCCAGCTGGACGTGAAATAAACGATGTATTATGGTTTACTCCTTCTTTTATTAATCTTTTTGGATTAGACCCTTTTGCAAATACTAATATAGCATTTTCTGAATTTGGGGCTTCATTTGCCGGGCACACTTTATATCATGTAATGCCAGTTTTTGATACAATAATGACAGCACAAGCTGCTGAATTAAGAAATAGAGTAAGAGGCTCAGAATATTCATATATTATCAGACCAGGAGCAGAAGGAACAAAAGTTTTAACACTTTATCCAATACCAAACCCAAATGGAGGTGTTGGAGGTGCTGGAGGAGCTGGAACTAATGCTGGTGGAATTGGAGGTGGAGCTGGTACTCCAGGTACTGTATTTTATTGCTATTATGATAGAAATTCAAATTTTGGTAATCCTGATTATTCTGGAAATACATCAAATCCTGGATGGACAGGATATTCAAATACACAAATAAGTCAAGGATTTCAAGGAAATGGGTTAGTTTCAACCCCAGCTGACGCAAAACTTAATTATATATCTTATATGCAATTAAATTCTGTAGCACAAACGTGGGTAAAGAAATATGCTCAAGCTTTAGCTAAAGAAACTCTTGGAATAGGAGTTAGAGGAAAATTTAATGGCACACTCCCTATTCCAGATGCAGAATTAACACTTAATAAAGACGATTTAATATCAACCGCAAGAGAAGATAAAAGTATATTAAAAGAAGAATTAAAAGCTCAACTAGATGAATTAAGTTATAATAAAATAATGGAAAATAGAGCATTAATCCAAGAAAATGTAAACAAAGCATTAAGTTTTGGACCAATGGGTATTTATTTATGGTAATATATTTTAAATAATAAATAAAAATGCAAACAAAAGAAAATATATTAAAAGAAGTAAGGACTATAATAAAACAAACTATTATAGAAGATTATAATAAAAAAATAATACTTTCAATAATTTCAGAAAAAGAAAACAATGAGAATTTTTTTCTAAAAATTTTATTAGAGAGTTCTAAAGAAACAAATTTAGATATAAACGAAATATTAAATAGAAAAAAAATACTTTTAACAGAAAATAAACAATTATTAAATGAAGTAGTTGGAACACTAATAATTTCAACTGCCCTAGCATCGGGAAAACTTTTAGATTTAATTGGAGTAATGTTCAAAAAAGTAAGAAACTGGCTTATACAAAAAAAAATATTAAAGGGAACTCAATGGGATAAAACACAACTTGAAAAATTTGGAGAATTTTTACATAAATGGATTATTATGGGATTCTTTAAAATATTAGCAACAGCTATTTTAGGAGTTATTGGGGGTTTCGTTACAACATTTGGAATATTTGTTTCTCCAAAAATAGGGGACATTACTTCTAAAATAATAAATCAAAAAAACATAGATACACTTGCAAATACACTTTTTTATTGTTGTGTGATAATTTTTGCTACCCTTGGAATAGCTGGAATAGCAGAAGCTGTTACAAAGGGACATGAAATATTTATGCCCATTTATGAAGCAATCACAACTGGAACAAAATTTTATGAAATTTTATGGTTAATATTAGCATTTTTTATAATCACTTTTATTCCAGAATTTAATAAATTCAAAGGAAACTTAAAACACTTCGCACATACAATTGTGGATTGCACCGAAGATAGTGGAAATGCTTGGAAAACTATAATAGCACTTTCAAAAAAACTCAAATCTGGAGATAAAAAAACAATTCAATGTATTCTGCAAAAAATGAATATTCATACAGAACAACAAACATAAAATAATATAACAACTTAATCACAAATATTATGTCAGATATACGAGAAATAGGAAAAAACCAAGAAGATGTTAATGCTCTACTTAATGACATTAAAGGAATAAGAACGTTCTTTTCTGATAAAGAAGCTACTTTTTTTACAAATGCTGGTAGAGAAGTTACTGAAGATATCTTACAAACTAGTTTTCTTCTATTTAAAATTGACCTTAATAAAACAAAAGTTCATCCATTATATGCAGAAGCTATAATAAAACATTATTTACCTCCAATAGAAATATTTGGAAGAATAAATGTAGAAGTTTTGGACCCCACTTATCAAGTAAAAGGGGGACTTGTTAAAAAAGGATTTGGAACTCTAACTGCACATATATACATTGAACAACTTAGAGACCTTAATTTAATACAAAGTGAAGTTGGAAATCTCATTATAACAAAAATTAAAATGGGAGAATTTATTAATTACAAAGGACAATTTTATCAAATTACAGACGATGGTCATTCACAAATTTCTAATCAACATTCTTGGGCTGGAGACAGAAGATTTTATATTACTATTAAAGCACATGAAGTAGATGAAGATATAATGAAGGGAAGATAAAATTTTTCCTATTACTAATTTAAGTATAAATAACTATTTTAGTAATATAATATACCGATTAAGGAAATAAAACCCTCAAAAACACAACCCCCTTTCCCCCTTATTCTTTAAGGACTAAAATTGAGTTATTTTTTGAGAGTTTTTTATACCGCATACAGCGTAAAAAACTCATACATTTGAAACCAACACCCCTGAAGAAAACAAATGTATTAGAAAAAAAGTAAAGCAAATTTATAAAAAAAAATTTAATAAAGCAAATATTTTTTCACTATTTATAAAAAAAAGTTATGGGGGCTTTAAAAAATATAGGTAAAAACCTTGATAATCAATTTGAAAATCATAATTATCTTCCACAAGAACTTAATATTGCAGATATAAGTATGGGACTTAAAAAATTTATTGAATGTCAGAATTTAACTCTGCTTATGGAAAATGGTTTAATGAGAAAAGTGCCAATAATTTATATTTCGCAGGAATTGTGGGCAGAAAGAAAGATGAATTGGAAGGAAATGAGAGCTGAAAATGGAGAAGAATTAGCGAGACCTTTTGTAGCATTAACTAGAACTGCAATAAAGTATGGTACTGCTCCAAATAAATATACTATTCCAAATAAAAAGAAATTTACTTTTGTAAAAGTACCTTCTTTTGATGGAACACTTAAGGGATATGATTTATATAAAGTTTCCCAACCAGTGCATGTTGATATTGAATATGAAATAAGATTTGTATCACATTATATGCAACATGTGGATGAATTTTATAAAATGATGATATATAAAGCATATAGTAATAAACAAGGTTATTATAAAGTTAATGGTTATGATATTCCTTCAAAAATAGGAGACCTAGTTGATGAATCTTCTTTAGATGATATAAATTCAGAAAAAATTTATCAAATTTCAGCACCAATTACTGTACATAGTAAAATTATTGATTCTTCTGACTTTGAAAAGGTAAATACAATAAAGAAGATTTCGATAAAAATTTCAGAGATTTAAAACAATTTACTGTTTTTTTATCTATTTATAAAAAATAAATTTAGTAAAATAAAATAAAATATGGGAACAATATTCATATCACCTGGAGTCTATACAAAAGAACAAGATTTCACAGTATTTGCTTCAAGAATTGGAATTACAAGACTTGGTTTGGTTGGTAAGACTGAAAAAGGTCCTGCTTTTGAAGCTATTAAAGTTTCAAGTGCAGATGAATTTTTATTAAGATTTGGGGGAACAAAACCTGAATTGCCTTTAGGTTATGTAGCAAATTCATTTTTAGCACAAGCTAATGATTTGACAGTTTCAAGAGTTTTAGGAGCAGGCGGATTTACAAACTCTCCAGCATGGTTAATTACAATGAGTGCTTCAACAGCTATAACTAGTGTTTATTCTGGAGCTACTTTAGCAATTTTAAGGAGTAAAAAAGATAATAGTGGTGTTGCATATTTTAACGAGCAAACTGATGTTACTATTGGAACAACTGGAATGGTAAATGCTTTAAGTAATTTTATTATAAGTGCATCAACTGGTCCTTTGACTGCTTATACAAATGGACTTTCTGTTTCTTTGGATGAAACAAAAGACAATTATATTGTTAAAGTTTTTGGAAAAAATCCTAAAGTGTTAACCGATTCTATTAATCTTTATGTTGAAGAAATTTATCCACATTTTATTAGAGAAGCTGTTGGAAGAGGATTAATGACAGGTATATTTGCAAGTGCACTTACTTATAAAACAGATGATGCATATACTGATTATACAAGTGATTATACTCATTCTATAACTCCTTGGGTAGTTTCTAGAGTAGTTGGTGGAGAAGTTCATAAATTATTTAAATTCCATACTATTTCTGATGGAGATGCATCTGCTAGAGAAGTAAAAATTTCTATTGCTAATATAGATGTAAATAATTATACCTTTGATGTTATAGTAAGAAGATTTGAGGATACTGATGCTACCGCTTCACAAACAGCTTTAGAAAGATATTCAAATGTTACTTTAGATGATGGAGCTTCTAATTTTATTGGAAAAGTTATTGGTACCTGGGATGAAGAATATCCAAGTAAATCAATGTTTATTACAGTAGAATTAGCTACAAGATATCCAGAAAATTCTGTTCCTGCTGGATTCGAAGGATATAATTTAAGAGGAACTGCATCAAGTTCTGCAACAACTCCTGATATTTTTTATAAAACTACTTATTATTCAGGAGATTCAATTTTTAAGACTTATTTGGGAATTTCTGAATTGGGATATACTAGTTTAACTTCAAGTGTAATTTCAGTTAGAAACTCTGTAAAAAGTATAGAATCTGATTTATTTGTTTATCATGGAGCATGCTCAACAAGCGCAATAACAACTACAAAGGGTTTTCATATGGAAAACATTGCAGATTCAAGATACTTTGTTTTTGGTGACAAAGCTACATTATCAGCATATACCAAAACTGATACTTCTGATATAATTGATAAAGCAAAACTTAAATTTACTCTTGTACCAACTGGTGGGTTCGATGGATTTAATAAATATAAATCATTTGAATATACTTATGAAGAGTTTATGGAAACTCAAGCTAATAATTATGTAAAATTTAAAGAAGCTATAGCTGTATTTGAAAATCCTGAAGCAGTTGACATAAATTTACTTGCAACTCCTGGAATAGATTTCCAAAATAATACTGGATTAGTTAAATATGCTTTGGATATGGTGGAAAGTAGAGCAGATGTTTTGTACGTTGTAGATTCTCCAAGAATAACATTAGTTGCTGGTGATGGAACAATACAAAGGGGGACTCCAGAAGAAGTGGTAAATGCTTTAGAATCTACTGGAATAGATTCAAATTATGCAGCTACATATTGGCCATGGATTCAAATAGAAGATTCAATATCTGGGAAATACACATATCAAGCACCAACTTTATTAGCAATTAAGACTTTAGCTTTGACTGATAATGTATCTGCTCCATGGTATGCCCCAGCTGGATTAAATAGAGCAACTGCTGGAACTAGCGTAAAGAAGACAGACCTTAAATTAACAAAAGAACATAGAGATACTTTATATAATGGTAGAATTAATCCTATTGTAAGTTTTGTACAACAAGGTATTGTAATTTGGGGACAAAAAACTTTACAGGTTAGACAATCAGCTCTTGATAGAATTAATATCAGAAGATTACTTTTACAAGTTAGAAGATTAATTTCTGCTGCAGCATTAACTTTATTGTTTGAACAAAATGACCAGACATTAAGAGACCAATTTTTAGCAAAAGTTGAACCTATCTTGTTACAAATTCAAAATCAGAGGGGGCTTACAGCATTTAAGGTTGTAATGGATGATAGTAATAACACCGCTGAAACTATTGATAGAAATATGTTAATAGGAAAAATTCAGCTAAAACCAACTCGTACTGCGGAATTTATAGATTTAACCTTCCAGGTTTTACCAACAGGAGCCAGCTTCGAGGATTTTTAAAAATGATTGAAAATCAAACAGTTACAAGGGAAAATGAAAATTTTCCCTTTTTATTTGTATTTTTTAAAAAAATATGGAAAAAATAAAAAACTTGAAGAAATAAATAAAGCAAAATGGAAATCTGTTATTGACGCTGGAGATAAGATAAAATATTGTTTTCAAAGCAGAAAATAGAATTGTTTATAGACGGCATTATTTAAACAGCCCGTCATAAAACTTACCAATTGATTTGACTGATAAATTCTCAACGTCTTGTAAATAGAAATCACTAAATACATTATCAAATCCAGCTTGAATTATGTTTTCTTTTTTTCCTAATATTATTTTTTCAATTTCTTTTTCGGATATTGTAACAGGTACTTTTATTTTTTCCTTATTTAAACAATCAAATCGTATAAAAGAAGGTTTAAGTCTATCAGAATTTAATTTGATTGTGAAAACTTGCTTTCCACTGTTTTTTGTATATGCGATAATTTCTTGAGATTTCTTATCATGATTGATAATTACATTATCATTAAATAAGTGTTTTAAATCAATTTTAAACACTTCTTCTTTTTTATCAAGGTAGTTTTTTAGCACATAAGGTTTCGTTGAAATATGGTGCACCATATAGTGTCCTATGATGAAGTAAGTTTATTCGACCATCTTCAAGATTTGCAGACATTAAAATATGAGCAATTCCTTCTCTTATTATTTGTCTAATTTTATATCTTGCATATTCGGAATTATTCATGTAATTTTTTTATAAATAGTTAAATTTTAAATATTTTTAATGATATTTATTTATATATCTAATAAAAACTATACAATAAAAATGGGACAATATATAAAACCAATAAGTACTAATTTTCTTAATTTAAGTGGTGGGACTGTTACTGGTGATACCTATTTTACACAAAGTTTATCAGCAACTACTATAATAAGTGGTACGACAAATTTATATGATATTTTTAATGTAAAAGGTGAAGGAGGGAGTACAATACATATTCAGCCAGGTTTAAATACATATACTGCTGGAACTACAAATAGTCCTTCTATAAACATTTCTTCAGTAACCTTAAATCAGCTAACCGTAAGCGGAGAAAGTTCTTTGGGAGTAGTTTCAGCAACTACTATAGCTGATATACAACATATTGATTTTGACACAAATATATCAATTCCTTCACCCATAGCAGGAAGAGTTTATTATGATAAAATTGAAGAATCTTTATCATATTTTCCTTATACAGATAATATGGATGTTATACTTAATATTGGGCAAGAAGAGCTTGTTAAAGTTTATAATAATAGTGGAAATATAATATATAATGGTCAAGCTTGCCATATTAATGGGTCAGAAATTACAAGTGGTACTCCAACAGTTGTTTTAGCAGATGCCTCAAATAACTCTATAGCAGTTGTATCTGGAATTGCTACTCATGATATACCAAATAATGAACATGGATTTATAACAAAAATAGGAATAGTTAGGAATTTGTCAATTACTGGGATAACTCCAGGTACTGAAATTTATTTATCAGATACAAATCCTGGAGAATTCACTTATTCTATAGATGATATTGAAATAACATCAAGAACATGTAAAATAGGTATTGTAATTACAACTGGAAATACTATATCAAAAATTTTAGTAGATATTGATGCTGAGAATGTTGAATATTATTTAACTAATAAAGAAAGAAATTTATCAGAGCTTAATAATTCTTCCACTGGAATTATTAAATTCAGTTGGTTATCTGCAAATACATATGATAATTCAAAATTTGATTTAGGACCAATTAAAGGGTGGATTGTAGATAATACAACTGACTCCACAAATCCTACTGCAAGATATATTAATTATGAAGGGTCAAATTTGTCAAATCCTAGTGGAATAACCCTTACATATCTATCTGGTCATCCTGTAACTTATATTGGTATTTCAGGAAATACAACTGCAGATATTGTTCAATCTATTGCGCCATTTATTAGTGCGCAATGGCGTGATATAATTAAACTTGGAGTTGTTGTTCATAGCAATAATGTTTCTATTATAACAACTAATATACAACCAAATATTGATATTAATCCTATTTTACAATTTTATGATTTAGCTGGTGGTTTAGGAAAATTTAATATGAATACACTTGATGGCAATGAAGGTAATGTTTTTAGTTCAAATGGCGCCAATTTAAAAGTTAATAAAACAAGTGGTAGAATTTTTTCTATTGGTTCTAACTACTTAATTGACCCCAAAAATCCACACATTAAAGATACAGCTTCAGGCACATCAATTACATTTAGATATAGATTGCAAAATTCAACAGAATATCCAGATACAACGAATGTTGACCCAAATAATTATGATAATAACGGAACGCTAACTTCAGTGCCATTAGATAAATATACCATTCAAAGGGCAGCAATTTTTGAATCAAATCTTATTCGTTGGCAATATGGGCAAAATTTATATGATTCAATTGATGATGCTGAAGCTGAAATTCCTACTGAAAATTTTATTTCAGAACCTAATATTTTTGGAAATGGTTTAGTAAGAGCATTTGTTATTGTTAAACAAGGTACAACTGATTTAACAAATAGTAAATTAGCTAAATTTGTAACTTGTGGAAAATGGGGATTGGCTACAGAAACTATACCGGGAAATGTACATAGGAGAGAAATACTTAATTCTTCATCTACTGGACTTAGAGAAGGAGGAATGATGACAACTGGGTCTTCTTTGACATTTAATGTTTTAGCTGGGTCTGGAATTATTATTAATAACAATGATTCAAATAATCCAGTGTTTCAAGAAATAATATGGAGTGCTAAAACTGGAAATACTTTAACATATTTGACTGGTGATGTTGCAACATTTATTATGATTGATAATACAGGAGAAATAATTCAATTTCCATTTTCATCTTCACCTACTCAGTCAGATAAAAGAAATAAAATATTTTTAGGAGTTGTAGCACATAGCAATAGAAGCTATATAACAAATATATATAATTATCCAATACATTTTATATCTCCAGTTAATCAGCATGAAGATTTAACAAATTCAATTGGTCCTTTTAATATAAGTGGAAATTTTATCAGTGGAATAACAGGAACAATTCAACTACAAAAAACACTTGGAACATCATATATGTATGGGAGTAATTTTCAAATTGATAATACATCGCCATCTACAATAATAAATCCACCAATAAGTGGTGCTAGTACGCCAGATTATCAATTAGTTTATGCAAAAGGAACTACAATAATGGGAATGAGTGGATATTCAATTGATATAACTAATTATAATCCAAATGGAACTGCAAATATTGTACCTCTTACAAACAAATATTTTACTACTCATAGAATCTGGATTTTGCCAATAAAAAACTTGTTAGTTTTTCAATATGGCCAAACAGAATATAAAACAATGGCTGATGCTATTAACAGTTTAGATGCAGAAAATTATATTGCACCACCAAGTTTAAATTCTTTTGGCTATTTATTATCAATTCTTATTACGCAAGAAGGTACAATAGATTTAACCGATACAATTACATCTAAAATTATTCCACAGTCTAAATTTGCAGGTACTGGCGGTGGCGGGGGAATGGTTTTAGAGACATTACAAACTGTATATAATAATTCATTACAACCAGAAATTCTCACAGACGGTACAAGGGGAGCTGTTGATTTTAGAGTTGGGTCTGGTTCTGATTCTGATAATGTTTTAACAATTCAAAATAGTGTTGGGAATATAAATGCTGTTTTTAAGGGAAATGGATATTTATCTGCAACAACTATTAGTGGAGGAATTATAGTTTCTGGAAATACAAATTTATATAATATATTTTCTCAAACTGGGCATACTCACTCAATAACAGATGTTAATAATTTATCAAATAGCTTAGACACAAAAGCAAATTTAAGTGGCGCAACATTTTCAGGACAGATAAGTGCTTTAATTATAAGTGCAACAACATTATCTGCTAGCACTATTTATTCCGCAACAACAAATTTGTATAATATTTTTATTTCTGATGGAGATATTATAGATGGGGGTATTTTTTAGTTAAACTCTTAAATCAGTTTTAAATTTTTGTTTTTATGATTTAGAATGGATTAAAATCTTTTATTATTTCTATTTTTATACTTCCCTGTGTTGGAATTGACAATTTTTGTCCTGTTGAATATCTTAGTTCAAATTCTCCATAAAAAGTTCCGTCTGTGTCAGTATCTCCATCTTGCCATAAATATTGAATGGTACCTCCTGATGAACAAATAATTTGTGCAGGTTGGTCATATATTTTTGTATTTGAGCATTCATCAACCATTGTAAAAGTTACTGCAGAAACCCCAGTAAGGTTATAACCTATATTTTGTCCGAGATTCCCTTTTGTTCCAATACTTACTTGTAATGTTGGTAAAGTGTCATTTCTCTTTATTTTGAACATTTGTGTATTCATATTATATTACTTTAGTTATATTAATTCTAACTCTCAATGTTTATATTAATTGTTTGAGTTTCAACATTTGTATCAATTGCTTGATTTTCAAGTTCTATACAAATTTCTGAACCAGCAATATTAATCGGATTTAATTTGAAAGATGTAATTAATATTTTAAATGGGGCATTTATTGAGTATTTAACAGTCCATTTTAAATCATATGTATCACTATAAGAATAATAATTTGGAATTAAATCAACATAATAAATTCCATCAGATACTTTGTTGATATTGGTGACAGTTTCAATAAGGTCTGAAGTATCTTTTATATATACAGCGGCAGATAATGATGTTGGGTTAATTAGATTATATGTGTTTCCAGATAAATTATATTCTATCCTATAAAATTTTCTATATAGTCTAATTACGGCCATGACAATAAATTAAACAAATAAAAATTAAGCATTCAATAAGCATCTATCTGGTTGAATGGTAATTTTTACAGTTGATAAATCATCAGCACTGTAATCATAATCATCAAAATTTCCATTTGTTATGAGACATCCAATTAAGGTCCATTTTTCAACTTCTCCTCCAGTTGGGTCTAATGCTTTAAGAACAAGATTTTTCTTATATCCTATTGCATATCCCATTCTACCAGTTGCACTTTCTGCATGTAACCTTATCCATTCCATTATTTTTTGAGTTGTTGAAGGTCCAATAACATCAATAAATTGAATATCCATAGTTCCCCATTTGTAACGTCCAGCTACCCATGTGCTGGTGTTCATATAGGGAATTTCAACTGAATTGATTTCAATTGATGGTTTTCCTGAAGTTTGTACCAAATAGGATTCAATACCTAATTCTGTAGGAAACTCAAGTGTAAATCTATTTTTTCTTTTTGGTTCTTGTTCCACTGGAACAGGTCTAAACATATCTGCCATAATATAATTAATTTAAATGTTTTTTATAAATATTGAAAAAAATTTTTTTCAACTTTATTTTAGAAAAACTTACATTTTAAAATAAAATTTAATTTATACTATTTATTTTTAGAACTATATAGTTTATTTATTTTTAGAAATTAAATAATTTCATATGTCAACAAAAAACAATAGGTTTATACTTAAAAGAACAACTGTTTCTGGAAGAATTCCAACTGGAACAACTGGAAATGAAGAAAGTTTTATAAAGCAGGGAGAGATAGCTATTAATACAACAGACAAAAAGATATTTTCTTTTAATGGAGTAAATGTGTTTGAAATAGGGTCAAATTCTTTTCTTGGATTAAGTGGGGGAACTATTAGTGGAAATTTGACTGCCACTACATTTTATGGTAGTGGTAGTGGATTATCTGATGTTGTTCATAGACATGATAATGAAACTATTTATGGAACAAAAAAATTTACAAATAGTATTGAACTTGATGGTATTTATCATAATCCCAATGTTGGAGTATTAACTGTATTATCTGGATTATCTTTGTGGCTAGCAGCAAATAGTGGCATTACAGAAGTTGGTGGAATTGTATCTCAATGGAATGATTTATCTGGTAATGAAAATCATGCAATTCAAAATACTTCTGATTATAGACCAATATTTATTGAAAATGAGATAAATGGACTTCCTGTTATTAGATTTGATGGTAGTAATGATTTTATGGAATTTAATGAGATAACAGACACTCGTACTGCATTTTTTGTTGTAAAACACAGAACAGGTTCACAAGCATATGCTCCAATATTAGGACATCCCACTGTATATGATTGGTGTGCTGGAGATACTCCAGATAAATTATTTGGATTAAATACTAGTATTTATATAAGAAATGGTTCAGCATTTGTAAATGGCACTTCTACTCCAGTACTATCAATAGTTTTACCAACTACATTTAGTACTATATCTGTAATAACTACTGGTAATGTAAGAGAAAAATATATTACATTAGATAGAGATTATATAGGTTCAAGGTGTTGGGATGGAGATTATGCAGAGATAATAATATATAATAGAGCTTTATCATCAGAAGAAAGAACTATAGTTGAAGCATATTTAAGTGAAAAGTATTCAATAGGAGTTGAACCAACTCCTGCATATAATGGGTTTATTGTAAAAAGAGGAAATAGCACTACTGATTATCACTTTTTATATAATTCTATTGACAATATTTTTAGAATGGGAGTAAGTGGGACAACAAATAAAGTTTCAACTAGAGAGGATACACCTATTCAAAATGGATTTGCTTATTGGAGTTCTGGAGACAGTAGATTTAATACAACAAAATCTATAACTGCTTCCACAATAATATCAGGTGATACAAATTTATATAATATATTTTCCCAAATTGGGCATACTCACTCAATAATAGATATAAATAATCTATCAAATAGTTTAAATACAAAAGCAAATTTAAGTGGAGCAACATTTTCAGCACAAATAAATACCCCAATTATAAGTGCAACAACGGTTTCTGCTGAAACAATTTATTCTGCAACAACAGATTTGTATAAAATTATTTTATCAATAGTAACAGCTTCTACAAGTGATATGTATTTTGTGTGGAATGTTTTATAAAAAATAAATTATGGCAATATATTATATACGTACTGATGGTGATGATTCTAACGATGGATTAGGATATACTGCTTCTGGTGGAGCTCATAATGCATTTAAAACACTTGCAAGAGCTATAGCCGTTGTAGCGGCTGGAGATACTGTGCGAATAGCTCCGGGCACTTACCATGAAACAATGACATTGGCAACGGCTGGAGGCGCTTCTACAATAATAACTTGGTGGGGAGATAAAGAGTCACAGTATTTTTTGGATTTAAAACCTGGACCTGTAAGAATAACTGGCTGTGATACTGTAACTGGTATTGGCTCTGCGATTAGGGTAATAGATACAAATGCAAAGTCTAATAACAATTTTTATAATTTGGTAATTGATGGCACTACATCTTTAGCAACAAGTTATGGGATGTATACTGTTAATGCAACTATTAATATATATGATTGTGTAATCAATGGGGGCACATATGGTGTTTATACAACAGCAACATATAGAACATCATTATATAGATGTATTTTATACGGGTCAAGTTTCTCAGCTCAATTTTGTTATTCTTATAATTGTTTATCTTTAGCTGGTGGATTTACTGGGGCAGGAGTTGCTTATAGTTGTATAGCTATAGGAGGTTATCGAGGATTTTATAATATACCTTGTTATAATTGTACATCATTTTCAACGCAGTATGGATTTCAAGTATCTGCTGCTGTTTATCAAACAATGTATAATTGTACAGCAATATCATGTAATGCTGCAGCCTTTGCAGCTGGAACATTAAGTACAAATAAAATAGATTTGGTTAATTGTAAAGCAATAAGCTGTGGAGCAATTTTATTAAATGCAAATAACGCTGGTTATAAGACAAATTTAAACAGTGTAAGATATTCAAATTGTGCATCAATAGCAACTGCTGGAACATATGAAGGAACACCAACAGAAACTAAATTTGAAGGTTATAATGATATTTTAAGATTACTAAAATTAGCAACAGTACTCAAATTTGATATATTTGAAAATGACTGGAGTACAGATAATCATTTATTAACTGTTACAGGAAGCTCTGCAAGTAATGATTATATAAGTGCTGGCACCTATAATAGTCAAATATTATATCAGTCGATATATAAAAATTATTTAATTTTTAATTCAACTACAAAAGCGCCCAATAATTGGTTAGTACAAGCAAATACAGGTGCAACACCAGATGAAACTGTAGTAAATTATGCTTCAGCGACAACATTAATTGGCACATATACTAATGTTGGTACATGGACAGGAACAACAATAATTTCAAATTATGTTCCAATGGCATTTGATTTGGATTATGATATTTTGCGTAATCCCCGTAGGATGGGAAGTGGTGCTACTTTAGATTGTGGGGCTTATGAATATAGTAATGTTGAAATGGAATGGAATATATATAAGAATTCTGCTCCAGCAATAAGAATAACTCAAGCTGGTATAAAAAATATTGTAACAACAGCAAAGAAAGGAATAGAAAAAACAGCTCAAGTTTGGGTATATTTTAGTGGTTCAACATTAAAGCCACAATTGATAATAAATTCTTCAGAAAATATTTTATCAACAACTGGTACAACAGTAACAGCTTCTGGATTGGAAAATACTTGGGAATTACTAACAGCAAAAATTACTCCAATAGCCGATGGAACATTGACTATAAATTTCTACTGTAGAGAAACAGCTTTAAATACTTATGCAATATTTTCTAATTTTAAATTAAATTAAAACAATAATATTTATATAAATAATACTATGAAAATTAAAACAGGACAAACTATTTATGAATCAATTGTGTCTATAGATATGAATAACAATCCGATTTCTGCTGCTACATTGACAACTTATTTATATAAAAATGGAATTATTTGTACAGAAAGTTCGGTAGATATTTCTTTAACGGATGCAATAAATGCTATATTTACCGCATCTTGGTCTGCTGTTTCTTATGGGAGTTATCAATTATATTCAAAAAACAACACAACAAATATTATATATATTTCAGATGTTTATTTTGTAGTGCCTGATGATGATGAGGTAGATGCTGTTGTATATGTTGGACTTTAAATTAAATTAATTAAATGGCAGATAGAGAAATAAGATATTTATTTAGGTCAAAATTTACTTCTGGAAGTACATTGCTACCTTCTGATGGTGTTATTAGTGAGCCATTTGTTAATGTTTTTGAAGGTAGAATGTTTTTTTATGGAGTTCCTGGAGGCACTTATACTCTTGGAACTGGGCAAGAAAATGTGTTTGAAGTTGGAGGAAATGTAGGTTTTGCAAATATTTTTAGTGGAATTAATATAAATAATAAATTTATTGTAACAGGTACAACAGGGCAAATAACAAATTATCAAGGGATTACTAATTTAAGTGGTTATTTTTTAAGTGGAACTTCTTATGGATTTGTATTAGCACCAATTAGTAATATTCAGTCTTCTGCAGTATCAATATATGTCCAACCTGGATTAAATACTTATACAGCAGGCACAAGTACCAATCCTTCAATAAATATTTCTGCTGCAACTTTAAATTCGTTGAATGTAAGCGGGACATCATTATTCAATATTATTTCAGCAAGTACAATAAGTGCAAATACTATTTTTGTACACAGTATGTCTGGACTTTCTCCTATTGCAATTAATGGAATTACTATAGAAAATAAAAGTGTTACAGCATCTACGATTAAAGCAGACGTAATTATTTCTGGAAACACAAATTTATGGGATATGTTCACGGGAATAACATATCCTTATTTAGTATGGAATTTATAAAATATAAAGTTATGAGTAATAATAGTAAAGATAATAGTAAAGATAGTACAAAATTAACAAATAAAGAATTAAAAAGAATAGTTAAGGACTTAAATGATGATAATTTTAGTTATACGAGAGACATTGTTTATTCTGGAAATACCTTTTCTATATTAACGGCAACAACTTTAAATAATGATTTAATTCTTGATACTGAATTAAATATTGATTTGTTATATGATGAAAAATATAGGCCACGAGAAGTAATTCTTTCTGCAGAAGAGCAAGTTTTAAATAATATAAGGATTCAATCAGATTATGTAGAAAATAAATATTATGAAGGAAATTATATTAATTATATTATAGAAAGTTCTAGTACAATAAATAAAATAGTTAAAGTTACATTTTTATATGATGGGAATCATAGGGATAAAGGAATACATTTAGAAATTTTATAATGGCAACAATATATTATATAAGGGAAGATGGAAATGATATTAATTCTGGAACGGGATATACAATATCAAATGCTTGGAAAACTATTGCAAAAGCAATATCGGTTATTAATGCGGGAGATACTATAATAATAGCCCCAGGTACTTATCATGAAACAATGACACTAGCAACATCTGGAAGTATTTCTACTGTAATAGTTTGGTGGGGAGATAAAGAGGCTCAATATTTCTTGGACTTAAAACCAGGGCCTGTAAGAATAACAAATTGCAATTCTAGTACAGGTATAGGAACAGCTTCAAATACTATTAATTGTAATTCAAAAAATTATAATTATTTTTATAATTTAGTAGTTGATGGTAGTAGTATTGGTAATTATGTTGGATTATATGCATCAGGTGCAGCTAATATAAAAATTTATGATTGTGTTATTTCTGGTTCATATATGGGAGTTTGGGGAAATGGCAGTTCAAGTACAATAGCTTATAGATGTATTTTTAATGGTGGGCAATATGGATGTTATGGAGTTGCATGTCATCATTCTACAAGCTTTGGGGGTTCATATGGATTTTATGATTGTGAAGTAGATAATTGTATTGGTATAGGTGTGTATTGTATAGCATCTTCAACTAATGTTAATAATTGTTTAACAATTGGAGGTAATACAGGATATTATCAATGTGTTACGACATTATCTAATTGTATAGCATATGGGGCAAGCCAGGGAGTGTATGGAACATCTACTACAATTTTAAAAAAATTTAAGGCTATTAATTGTACAACAGCATTTGTTGGAGTAACCTCTAATTTAAATATTTCTGATTGTAAATATACAAGTTGTCAAACTGTAAGTTCTGGTTCTATAACAGGAACAGCTACATTGGCAAAATATGAAGGATATACTGATAATTCGAAACTTTTAAAATTGGCAACGGCATTAAAGTTTGATATATTTGAAAATGATTGGAGCACTGATTTACATAAACTTACCGTAACAAACGTAACATCTCCTGCATCTGCGAATAATGATTATGTAATTGTTGGTATATATAATAATGAAAATCTTTATCAGTCTATATTTAAAAATTATTTATTATTTTATTCTGCAACTAAATATCCGAATAATTGGATACTTTATGCAAGTACAACAACAACACCAATAGATGATGAAACAAAATATGATTTTGCTTTTAATTCTTCATTAACTGGAGTGTTTTCAAATTCTGGAAATTGGTCAGGAACAACAACGGTTTCAGATTATACTCCAATAGTGTTTTCTGAAAATTATGATTTTTTAAGAAATCCAAGAAGAATGGGAAGTGGAACAACGTTAGATTGTGGTCCATTTGAATATTCAAATGCAAATTTAGATTGGACAATATATAAAACTTTTGCCCCTTCTATTAGAATTAATCAAATTGGAAATAAAACATTAACTATAACAGTAAAAGCAAATGTAATTAAAACTATATCATGTTGGGTCAATTTCAATTTAGATACAACTGCAGATACTTCTCCTAAACCACAAATGATAATAAATTCGTCAGAAGATATTTTAACAACAGCATTAACGGCAACAACAACGGGTTCTGGAAGCGGCTGGGAACAACTTATAAGTACTTTTAAACCTAAAGCATCTGGCTTTTTAACAGTAAATTTTCAAACAAGATATCAGGGAGATTCAAATGCCGCTGTTACATATTTTTCTGATATTTCTTTATAAAGTTAAATAAGTATATTCTAGTTATTTATACATTGTTAAATAAATTATTTAAATCATTAATTACTTGAATATTATATTTTATAACTATTTATATAGAAAATATATATGGATTTAACAAAAAGTCAAGATGAATATTTAAGATGTGCAGTAGACCCTATTTATTTTTTAAATAATTATGGATACGTATTTGATGCAAGAAAACAGCACGTTGAAAAGATGACATGTTTTGAATATCAGGAAGAATGTGTTCATAAATTTCATAAGTATAGAAATAATATAATTTTAAAATCGAGACAAACTGGTATGTCTGTAATAACGGCTGGATATGTTGCATGGAGATTAATATTTAGAAAAGATGAAAAAATATTAATTATTGCTAATGATGGGGATGGAGCCGTTAGATTTTTATCAGCAGTAAAGCAATTTATAGATTATACTCCTTTATGGTTATTACCAAAAAAAGGAATTAGACTTGTAGATAATCAAAAAGAAATTAAATTAGGAAATAAATCTTTTGCAAAGGCAAAAGCTAGTAGTCAGCAGGCTGGGCGTGGAGATTCTTTGACATTACTTGTTCTTGATGAAACTGCATTTATTGATTATGCTGAAGATATATGGATGGCCGCTGGTATTGCATTATCAGCGACTTTAGGAAAATGTATAATGTTAAGTACCCCAAATGGTAGTGGAGGATTATATCATTCAATATGGACTAATGCAATTGGAAAAGTAGGAGATTATGAAATGGATGATTTCGTACCAACAGAGGTTCATTGGACACAAAATCCATATTCCGCAGAAGGTCTTGAATTAAGAGAAGATGAAAATGGGGAAAAGATTTACTGGAGTCCATGGTACGAAAGTGAATGTAAAAGGATGCAATATGATAAGGTAAAAATTGCACAAGAACTTGATTTATCTTTTGAGGGTTCTAAGTATTTAGCTATCGAAAATGAACTAATAAATAAATATGAAAAACGTTTACTTTTAGATGAATATAAACTTATTGAAAAAAATAAAATTTTTTATGATTATAAAAATAAGCCAGGAGAAAGATTTGCTAAATATGAAACACATTTTCAAATTTTTAAACCATATGTTCCAGGGCATAAATATTTGTTTGGATGTCTTCTTCCAGAAGAAAAGGTTTTAACAAATAATGGTTTAAAAGAAATTCAAAATGTTTCTTTTAAAGATAAATTAATTGATGAAAATGGGAATTATATTAATATAATAAATAAACAAATATACAATGCTATTAATGAAGATGTTTTTGAAATAAAAGTTGATAATACGTACAGAACAACAACTTTTACAAAGGAACATCCAATTTTAATCAGTCAAAATCATAAAATTAAAAGGGCATATGACCCAATTTTAAAAAAAGAAGGTAAAAGATATTGGGACTTTAATTTTAATTATATTAAAGCTGAAAATATAAATGTTGGTAATTGGATTAAAATACCTAATATATATAAAAAAGAATTAAATATTAACATAAACGAAAAGTGGTGTTTTAATAATAATGTGAGAAAAGATTTTGTTATAAATTCCCCTATTGACAATAAAGATTTTTGGTGGTTTGTTGGAATGTGGCTGGGTGATGGGTGGATAGGAAAATATAATAATTCTTATTCTATTTCTGTGTGTTTTAATAAATTAGAATATTTTTATGTTAAAAAAATTAAAAATATAATAAAAAATTTATTTAACAGAAATATATCAATTACAGAAAAAGATACAGTTTTTGAAATTACGTTTAACAATAAAGAATTATATTATTTTTTATTAGAGAATTTTGGGCAATATTCAGGAGGAAAGAAAATAAGTGAATGGGTTAAATATATTTCAAAGCAATATAAAATAGAACTAATAAAAGGATATTTTGATAGCGATGGATGTTGGATTAAATCAATTAAAAATGGTAGGGCAAATTCTAAAATTTCTTTTGTCAGTATAAATTTAGAATTGTTAGAATCGATTCAAGACATTTTGTTCTCTATTGGAATAATTTCTGGGTTACACAAATTAAGAGATGTTAGAAAACAATTAATACAAGGGAAAGAATATCTATGTAAAAAATGTTATAATTTATGTCTATTTAATTTTGATAGTTTAAAATTAATAAATTTATTAAATGATGAGTCTGATATAAAATTAAATAAATTTAAAATTTCAGAATTTTATAATAAAAATAAAAGAATAGTAAGTTCATGCCATTTTAGCAATAATGAAGAATTTATTTATTTTAAAATAAAAGATATTAAAAAAAGAAAATTTACTGGTAAAGTTTATAATTTTGAATGTGAAACTAACACATTTATGTGCCATCATATAACTACTCATAATTGTGATGTTGCAAGGGGAGATGGACATGATTATTCTACAATTGAAATAATTGATATAGATACATTAGAAGTCGTTGGAGAATATAAAAACAAAATTGCACCTGATTTATTTGCCCATGTAATTTATAATGCTGGGATGGATTATGGAGAAGCATATTTGGTAGTGGAATGTAATAACAATGGTCTAGCAACAGCTATTGATTTAAGTAGAAAAATGAATTATGGAAGAATGTATTATTCAAAAAATATTCAAGAGATTTATGTGAGACCTTATGATTATAAAGTTGCAGAAAATGAAATTATTCCAGGATTTCAGACAACAAAAACAACAAGACCATTAATTATAAATAATTTAAGGATTCACATGCGAGAAGGAACTTTAAAAATTTATTCAAAACGTTTAATGGGAGAATTTAATACATTTATTCAAAATGGAGTTAGAGCAGAGGCAGAAAAAGGAAAAAATGATGACTTGATATTTGCTCTAATGATAGCACTATTTATAAGAGATACAGAATACCAGAATGCAGCTGCAACAAAAGAAATGTATAAAGGTATGCTTGATGCAATTGGATACGTAAGTAAAACAATTGATGGTAAAGATTTTTATTCAAATCCTTCTTCTGAAAAAATATCAGATGTTCCTCCAGATGCTGGCGGAATATTTTTTAATGATTTTTCTAATAGTAATAAAGATAATCAATTAGATGATAATAATGATATAGATTGGCTATTATCTCCAATTCCCAAAAAGGCTTGATTTTAAATTAGAAATTATTATATTTATTAAAAACAAAAATAATGGCAGAAAATGAAAAAAATAATAGAGTAACTGTGTTTAGTGGAGTATTTGATGCTCTTAATACCAATAGAAGAAAAAAAAGTACAATAGACCCACAATCTCCAGGAATGGGGGTTACACAGGCTATGCCAAGTTTAAATCCCAGAGACGGTATTGAAACTATGCAACAGCAGTATTTAGATTGGCAAGTGTTTAAAACTTCTCATGATTTATATACAAGAACAATTTATTATGATACTGATAGAATAAGTGCATATCAAGATTTTAGAGCTATGGACGGAACCCCAGAAATAGCAGCAGCTTTGAATATAATTCGTGATGAATGCCTTACTAGAAGCGAAAGAGGGAATATACTTGAAGTTTATTCGGAAAACAAAAGAGTTAAGCAGGTTTTAAATGATTTGTTTAAAAATGTTTTAAATGTAGATTTTAATTTAAGACTTTGGATAAGAGATTTGGTAAAATATGGCGATTATTTTGTTTATCTAGAAATTGACAGAGAAGTTGGGATATATGATTTTCTTACGCTTCCAATGGAAGAAGTTCATAGAGAAGAAGGTTATGATGGAAAAACCTCTTCGATAAGATTTAGATGGGAAACAACTGGTGATTATTTTGAAGAATGGCAAATAGCTCATTTTAGATTATTGGAAGATAGCAGGAAATTGCCTTATGGAAGATGTTTAAAATTTGATACATATATTGAGACGGGAAATGGAGTTAAATTTATAAAGGATATTGTAAAAGGAGAAAAAGTTTTTTCTTTTGATATAATTACTCAAGAAAAAGTAGAAACAGAAGTATTAGATGTTATTTGTTCTGGAAAAAAAAATATTTATAAAATAAGAACAAAAAATAATGAAATTGAATCTTCTATTGAACATAAATTTTTAATTTATGAAGATAATAAGTTTGTTTATAAAGGGGTTGATGAATTAAAAATTAATGATTTATTGGTTACAGAAAAAGAAAATTTTAATATAAGAAAAAAAATAAAAATAGATAAAGAGTTTATTAAAAAAAATATAAACTGGAATGATTATAAAAGAAATATTGAATTAATTCCAGATTTTGTTAATGAAGATTTTGCTAAATTATTTGGATTTATGTTGGGTGATGGGTGGTGCTCAAATAATGCCGTTTATATAGCATTAGGTATTGATGAAAAAATAAATTCTAAGTATTGCAATTTATTAAACAAATTCTCTGGGAAAAATATTAAATTAAAAGAAAATAAATCTTATAAAAAAACAAAATTTCAACAAGCACATGTAAATTCTAGACTTTTAAAAGAAATTTTAATAAATATGGGGTTTGCTGGAAAATGCTTTGAAAAGAGATTACCAGAGTGGATTTTTATAGCTCCAAATAACATTAAAGAAGCTTTAATTGAAGGTATTTTAGATGCGGATGGTTCAGAATTTGTTGATGAATGGAACTGTAAAAGATATTCAATTGAATTAGCTAATGAATATTTAATAAAAGATTTAAAAATCCTCTTGCAAAGAATGGGAAGAAAGTGTGGAAAAATTTGCGATAGAGATAGAAAAAAAACTATTATTTGGGGCAAAGAATATAATGTTAGAAAAAGTTTTTATTTATATTTTTATGATTCAAATATAAAGCAATGTGATAAATATGAGATAAGGAACAGAAAGAATAAAAATTTTATTTTAACTCCAATTATTTCAATAGAAAACACATTTGAATATGCTAATACATATGATATTTATGTTAAAAATGAGAATCATAATTTTTATGCAAATGGTATGATAGTCCATAATTCCATTCTGGACTCAAGTAGAAAACTCTGGAAACAATTACAACTCGCAGAAGATGCAATGTTAGTATATCGTATTACGAGAGCTCCAGATAGAAGAGTTTTTTATGTTGAAGTAGGAAACTTGCCAGATGCAGATGTAAAAACTTACATGGGTAAGGTACAAAATCAAATTAGAAAACAGCCAATTATTGATGTTAAAACTGGTAATATGACACAAAAATATGACCCAGAGAATGTAACAGAAGATTATTGGATACCAATTAGAGGAGATAAATCATCAAGAATAGAAACTTTACCAGGTGCAGCTAATTTGGGAGATATTCATGATATTGAATATTTACAAAATAAATTATTTGCAGCACTTCAAGTCCCAAAACCATATTTAAATTTTGGAGAATCAATGCCAGGAGGGAGTACTCTTTCTCAAGCAGATATCAGATTTTCAAGAACAATAAATTCAATTCAGGAAGCTATTTTATTAGAATTAAGAAGAGTTGCTAATGTTCATTTATATTTTTCTGGACTTTTAGATGATATTGATAATTTTCAACTTACCTTAACAAATCCTTCAACACAGCAGGAATTGCTAAAATTAGAAACAATGAAGGCAAGATTAGAAGTTTTCAAAGAATTCTTTAATAGTGAGGTTACATCTCCAACATCTTACACATGGGCTATGGAAAATATATTAGGATTTTCAAAATCCGATATTAAACTTATATTAAAGCAGAAAAAAGTTGAAAAGAAAATATTTGCTGAAATTGATAGTTCTGTTGAAACATATAAGAAAATTGGTTTATTTTCTGATTTGGATGATAGGTATGAGGACCCAGAAGCTGCAGCTGCTGTGGCAGCCGGAGGTATTACTGCTGATGGGAAAGAAGGAGAAGATAATATGGGGGGCGGAGGTGGAGGTCTCGGCGGAGGATTGGATTTGGGCGGAGGTGGAGTTCCTCCAATGGGAGGAGTTGAAGGAGAAACTCCAGAAGGAGAAACTCCAGAAGGAGAAACTCCAGAAGGAGAAACGAAGACGGGAACTGCTGCCCCAGAAGGTGAAGAAGAGGTTCCTATAAAAGAAAATAAAATTGTTAGATACATGAAGAAATCTGATAATAGAATGAATAATTTTATTAACGAATTGTTAGGACCAGATGAAGAAATTATTAAACTTATGAAAGAAAAAAGTAAGAGAGATAATGTGTTGGTTAAAAAGAATAAATCGATGAGTACTGTAACAAAAAGGCTATTGGAGTCTCTTGATAAAACTATTATTAATGTTGATAAAACAATTAACGAGGCAAAAAAGATTAAAAATGAAAAATCAGATATTATTAATGAAGAAAAAGTTATAGATATTTCTTTCGAAGATAATATAGAAAAAACAAATATTCTTTTTGAAAATAATGAAAAAAACAATAAAAATACTAAAAAAATATTTGATGTTTTAGATGAAATAACTTCTGAAGAATAATGGATTCTTATAATTTAAAAAACGATTGGGAAGAATGTCAAAAAATGACCAATGAATTAGAAGAAAATATCAAATTTTTTGTAAAAAATCCAATCTCTAGAAAATGGTGTTCTTTTGTGAGAAAAAAATCAAAAGACATTGAAAAGTTGAATAAAAAAATAAAAAAAAATATTATTCGACAAAGACAGGATTATCAAAGTGATTATAGTTAAGTCAGATTTTATTATGGCTTTTTTTATGAAAATTCATAACTTTTTTATATTTTTGCGTATATTAAAGAAATTATGGATAAATTTAATATTGACAATCTTAATTTAGGGGTATCAGATTATCAAACAAATGATAATCAAATGGTTGATATAAAAGATGAATTTAAAACAAACAACGCAAACACTACTTTAAAACCATTTGCACATTTACATTTACATACATTTCATAGCATATTAGATGGATGCGGAAGTATTGATAATTATATTAAACTTGCTAAAAGATTTCATCATCCAGCAATTGCTATAACCGACCATGGAACTCTTTCTGGAACATTTGAATTCTATAGAAAATGTAAAAGTGCTGGAATAAAACCAATTATAGGATTTGAAGCATATGTAAATGATAAAATGGGAGATTTTGAAGAAAAGAGTTTTGAAGGAGGAAATGCTCACCAAATTATACTTGTAAAAAACAAACAAGGCTTTATAAATGCAAATAGATTAGCTTATAAATCTTTTACAGAAGGATTTTATAGAAGAGGAAGAATAAAAACAGAATGGCTTTTTAAATATAAAGAAGGTTTAATTATAACAACATCTTGTATTGGAAGTCTTGTCGGAAAACTTTTAAAAGATAAAAAAAATGCAGAAGCAGAAATGTATTTTAAAAGGTTAAAAGATGAATTTGGGGAAGATTTTTATGCAGAAATTCAATTAAATGAATTAAACATACAAAAAAATTATAATAGTTTTATTATTGAAATGGCTAGCAAATATAATGTTAAAATTATTATTACTGCTGATGTTCACTATGCTTTTCCAGAAGATGCGGAATTACAAGACACACTTTTAGCTATTAATGGGAAACGTCAACTTGGACATTCATTCAAGTTTGATGTAAGAAGTCTTTATTACAGTAGTAGTGAAGATATTTATAATTTTAATTATAAATTTGGATATGATTATAGATATGATTTCATTGATTCATGTTTGGAAAATACACTTGAAATCGCTGATAAATGTAATTTTGATTTTGAAATAGGGATAGAAAAATTTCCAAAATATGAGCCAACTGAAGATGTAATAAAATATTGTAAATCTAAAGAAACTCCTGAAATTATTAAAAAAATAGCATTTTCAAAATTAAAACAAAAATTAAATAAATACAAAGAAAACGGTATTGTAAAACTTAATGATGAAAAAATTAGCGAATATGTAAATCGTTTGAATTATGAATTAAGTGTTATAGAAGAAAAAAAAATGTTGGATTATTTTTTGGTTAATTGGGAAATAATCAGATATTATAGAGAAAAAGGATATGACGTTGGTCCTGGAAGAGGAAGTGCTGCGGGTTGCTTATTAACCTGGTGTTTAGATATTACAAAAATTGACCCTATAAGATTTGGGCTTTATTTTGAAAGATTTTTAAATCCCACTAGAATGTCTCCTCCAGACTTAGATGTTGATTATATGTCTGATACACGTCATATTACAGAAGAATTTTTAGTAAATAAATATGGTAAAGATAGAATATTGCATGTATCTACTTTTTCTACATTTAATGAAAAAGGATGTTTAAAAGATGTTGTTAGAGCACATTATGGAGAAGAGGCAACTGGATATGAATCTGTTGTGTTTAAAGTAACTAAAGAAATGCCTGAATGGTCAAAAGTTGATTATACCTTAAAAGATTGGTTTGAACAATGGCCTAAAGAAAAAGAGTGTTCTCCAGAAGTAAGGCAATGGCTAACAGACCCTGCAAATAAAAAAATTATTGAACAAACTTTAAAATTGCAAGGACAAATAAGAGGAGTTGGACAGCATGCTGCTGGAGTTGTAATTACTCCCACTGAATGTTGGAATGATGTCCCCACAAATATAATAGCATCAAATAAAAGTGTTGTTACTGCATTTTCAGAAGCTGATGGAAGTGATAAAGATTTATCTAAATTAGGCATTTTAAAACTTGACATGCTTAGTCTAGAAACTTTAAATGTTATAAAAGAAGCTGTAGAATTAATTAAAAAAAGTAAAGGTATTGATTTGACAGATACAGTAGACTATTTAAATTTGGAAGATACGAACATCTATGCAGAATTAAGATTAGGATTAAATCAAGGAGTGTTTCAATTTGAAAGTCCTGGGATGAATTCTTTAGTTAAGGGAATTAAAGTCGAAAATTTTACAGAGTTAGTTGCAGCAAATGCTTTGTTCCGTCCAGGGCCAATGAGAATCGGAGCACATCAAGATTATGCAAAAAACAAATTTAAACCAGATGAAATTAAATATCTTCATCCATCACTTGAATCTATATTGGGGGAATCAAATGGGGTATTAATTTTTCAAGAACAAGTGATGTTTATTGCAAACAAAATTGGAGGAATGAGCTTGGGAGAAGGTGATATGTTGAGAAGATATATGGATAAGGCGGCTAAATTTATTGATAAAGAAATAAAAGGTGAAATTTTAACAGAAAATGAAAAAAATAGTAGTGATTATAAAAGTTTTTCAAAATTCTGGAATAAATTTTTAGAAGGTGCGACAAAAAATGGATATCAAAAGGAAGTGATGGAAGAAATAAAAAATTGGATGATTAAATATTTGGGGTACTCATTCAATAAGTCACATTGCGTATGCTATGGGTATATAGCATGTCAAACATTATATCTTAAACATTATTATCCTACAGAATTTTACACTTCTTTATTAAATCATGTTAAATCTAATAATGACAAAGAAAAAGAAAAGCAATGGATTGCTTCTGCAATTGCTTCTGCAATGTCAAAAGGAATAAAATTTGCACCACCTTCAAAAAAGTCTGGATGGAATTGGACTATGACTGGAGAAAAAGAAATTTCTATGGGATTTTCTGGTATAAATGGGCTTGGAGATAAAGCATATTCTGAATTAATGACTCTTTTAGAAAAAAACGAAGAAACACTTGAAACAATCAAAATTCATAAATTTTTTAATTTACCCTTTTCAACCTTTAATAAAAAAGCATTTGAGGTATGTGTAAAAGCGGGGGTTTTTGACGATTGGTCTGAATCAAGAGAATATTTAATAGAATTAAAAAACAAGAAAAAGAAGAAGGAAATTCCAGGACAATTGGCTATTTTTGATTTAAATGCTGAAGAATTTAACCCTGTTATTAAAAATAATTCTTTTATTACTACAACACCAATACAAAAGGTCAGAGAATTTGTAGAGGTTTGTAATTTTGATTTACAGAAAATTGAAGAAATGGCAAATATTAAATTAGAACTATATAAACAAGCAGGAAGAATTATTGAAAGTATACTTAATTTTTCTGAAAATGATTATTATTTTTTTTATTTAGATAGTGTACAAGAAGCTGTTTCTGAAAAGGGTGGAAATTATTTAAACATTAAAGTTGGAGATGGAATAAGTACGACAAGTTTAAGAGTATTTCCTGCTAGGAGAAAAGTTGGTACAGATATATATGATGTAATTAAAGCAAATGCTCAAAGCAAAGGAGTTTATGTATCAGAATTTGTAAAAAATGTTAAAGGATTCATAAATTTTAAAACAAATGCCAAATTTAAACGTATAAAATAAAGTTATGACTTGTATTGTAGGTATAATAGAAAAAAATAAAGTTTATATTGGTGGGGATTCCGCTGGAGTTTCTGGTTATGATATAACAGTTAGAAAAGACACAAAAGTATTTAAGATTGATAATTTTGTTTTTGGTTGTACATCTAGTTTTAGAATGATTCAATTAATAATGTTTTCTTTTAAACCGCCAAAAAGATTAGGTGACGAAGATATTTTTAAATATATATGTACATCTTTTATTAATGAATTAAGATTGGTGCTTTCTAAAGGAGGATATACTAAAATTAATAATAATGAAGAAACGGGCGGAATATTTTTAGTTGGTTATTGTGGCAGATTGTTTAAAATAGAAGAAGATTTTCAAGTTAGTGAATCAGTTGATTATTATAATGCTTGTGGTTGTGGAGAATCATATGCTAAAGGGGCTTTATTTATGATGGACAGTAAAATGAAAGTAAAAGATAAAATTATAAAAGCATTAGAAACGGCTACATATTTTTCTGTGGGAGTTAGACCACCTTTTATAATAGAAAGTGTTTAATGTATGGATATTATATTTATTGACTTAGATGACACAATGTGCGATTTTAAAAAAGCGCATAGACTTGCCATTGAAAAAGAACCTGGGATTATATATCCCCAATCTCAATTTAAATTTTTTGAAAATTTAGAACCGATTGAAGGAGCTATTGAATCATATTTTAAACTCAAAGAAAAATATCACGTTTTTATGTTGAGCAAGCCATCAGTTTATAATAAACTTTCTTTGACAGAAAAAATGGTATGGGTAGAAAAACATTTAGGATTCAAAGAATGTGATAAACTTATACTATCTTGCGACAAGACTTTATCAAGAGGAAGATATCTTATAGATGATTGTATTCAAAAAGGATTATTAATTCCAGATTGGGAATTTATTCAGTTTAGGAGCTCTAAATTTCCCGATTGGAAAACTATTATAAAATATTTAATTTAAAATATGATTGTATGTCAACTAATTGGAAAAAATTTAAAAATGAACCAATAGAAAACAAAATAAAGAATTTTTTTATTAATTGGGATAAAAATAAAGATGATATAATAAAGAGCAAATTGGATAAATTTTCTATTAATTGTATTCTAAGTGGTGAACTAGATGAAAAGTCATTTGATGCTATGGCAGATTTAGTAAAAAAAGGAGCGATTTGGATGCTTGAGGAATTACAAAAAGACAAACACATGATTACAAGAGAATTGATTACCAAGTATTTAAATGATATAAAAGAAAAATATTAATATGAGTGAAGAAAAAACATATAGAGCTATAAGACATGATGTTACCAGAAAAAAACAACGTGAAAATAGTAAAGAAGTTCATCATCCAGAGCAAAAAAAGGAACAAATTGAAAAAATATTAGTTGGGAAAACTGATTTAAAAATAATGGAACTTTTTGCAGGTCATGGTAATTTAGAATCAACATACCGAAATTATGTTGGTGAAAAAGGATTTTTAGAGCGATATGACAAATCTTTGAAAACTGGTGATAGTTTTATTACATTTCATAAATTAATAGCTGAAAAACGAAAATATGATGTTATAGATATAGACCCTTATGGCTTTCCAAATAGATTTTTCCCTGATGTTTTTCTTTTAATAGAAGATGGAACAATGTTTATCACAATGCCAAAACCTTGGGTCAACATTCTTAATGGTATTACCAGACAACATTTAATTTGTTATTTTGGTAGTGATAATCCAAATTTAGATGTAATTAAAGAAAGAATAAGGCTTTATGGATTGTGCCATTGGAGAGACATTGATTTCTTAGATATAGCAGATTTTGGCCGTCTTTGGAGATTTGCAGTAAATGTTAAAAAAGTTAAAGCAACAGATTATACAGGAGTTAGAAATAGATAATTATGAATTTTCATGTTTATACAGATGGTTCTTGTAAAGGTAATCCAGGGAAAGGTGGATATGCCTATATTGTTTATGACGACTTTGGGGAAGTTTGGATAAATGGTCATGGGTCAGAGTTGGAATCTACAAACAACAAGATGGAAATTACGGCTGCAATTGAAGCTTTAAAAAAAATCAAGGAACTTTATCAAAATTATATAATTACTCTATATTCGGACAGTGCTTATTTGGTAAATTGTTTTAATGATGATTGGATTAATAGATGGAAAAAAAATGGATGGAAAACCCATAGAAAAGAAGATGTTCTTAATAAAGAACTTTGGGAAACATTATATAATCTTGTAAAAGAAACTCATGCTATTTTTGAAAGAGTTTCCAGAAAAGATAGCAGAATTCGAGAAGTTGACAAGATGGCAAAAATGGCTACTAAAGGATTATGACAATATTTTTTCTAAAATATCATACTTAAAACTATCATAAGCATTTTGAAGAGTACTTAATAAAGATTTTTCTCCTTTTTCTTTTAATACATTATTAAGCATATTTTCAATTAAATAATCTCTCCATTCATTTATTGAATATTCTCCTAAGTTTTTTTCTTTATATTTAAACTCTTTTAATAATAAAAAATCCTTATGGAATCTGTTATTTATAAAGAGTTTTATTTTTGAAGTAACTTCTTTTTCATTACCTTTTATATGATTTTCTTTTATAATCTTTTCAACATAATGATAAATTTCAAATTGAGAATTACTTAAAATTGAATCTATCACAATTCTTGCTTGTGATTCTGTTATTTCTTCCATATATTTTTGGGTAGAAATCTTTAAATACTTTAATATTTCTTGATTAACTAAAGAGTTTTCGACAAGTTGTTGACCTGTTCTTTTGTAAAATAAAGTTTGCTGGTCTTTCTCTATTTTCTCTTTTTTTGACTTGCTTTTTTCTTTGATTAATTCATAAATCAAACAAATAAAAAACAAAAAAGTTATTATTAATGCCATTATTATCTTTGTATCCATACTCCTATGCCTGTTTAATATAAATAAGTTATAAAAAGTGAAACGATAATTTTTTATGATATTTATATAAAAAAAATAATGGCTAGTGATAAAAAAAAAGTAGCTCGAATACTAAAAGGAATTAAAAGACAAGCAAAATCACCACTAAATGCTGTAAAGAAAGCAAAGTTCATTGAAAAACAGGCTCAACGAATGACAAAAAAAATGACATGGCCAGAGAAGGAGTTTAAAAAACTTATGAAAGAATTGGAAATAAGGATTATTCCCCAAAAAATTGTAGGTGGAAAAATTTATGATTTTTATATACCTTTAAAAAATATTCTTGTTGAGATTGATGGAAATTATTATCATGGTGATGAAAACATATATGAAGAATTAAGTGCAATGCAACGAAGAAATAAGAAAAACGATAAATATAAAGATGTTTTGGCAAAGGGATTGGGATATGAAATCGAAAGAATTTGGGAAAGTGATTTAAAGAACAATTACAATCAAGTTAAAGAAAGAATAAAAGAATTAACAAAATAATTGATTATGGAAAAATTGTTAAGGGAATATATTAGAAAACAAATAAATGAAATGTTTTATTATTTAGCTGAAGCTGGAGAAAGTGGGTCAGCCCTTGGTAATTTGCAATCCTTACAGCCAAAAGTGGACGACCAAATACAAAATGTAGAAGATTTACAAAGCATAACCAATCAAACTATTGATTCAAATAATGAAACTATTAAACAAATAGAACTTCAAAAAAAGAATTTGGAACTTAATAAAAAAAGAGCAAACCAAGAAGTTAGTTCTTCTGTCCCAGCAGACCCATTAGCTCCTCCAAACACCGTAAACGCTTTAAAAAGTATAAATAATGCAAAATTGAAAAACATTGATAAAATACAACAAGATGGCGTTAAAAAAAGTGCAGAGCTAAAGCAACAAAATCAAGATTTGGAAAATAAATTGACTGATATGGAAAAACTTCAGAAAACCATCCAAACAACTAGTAAACAAATGAATTCTGCTCCAACTTCATCATCTTCTTCTCAGGCTTCTATGACTCCATAAATTTTTTTATTTTAAGAGAAACTAAAAATTTTTCTATTTACTTTATTTTTTTATTTTTATATAATTATAATAAATTAATATAAAATTAAATATGGAAAATCAAAATCAAGACAAAAGAATTATTGTTGGACAGAATAAAATAGAAAATAAAATTGGAGAGCAAAACATTCCTAAAGAATTTATTGACGATGAATTTTTAGTTCCAACGGAAGAAATTGAACTTCCTTCTATGGGGGTTTTTTATCCTAATGGCAAAAAAACAGTTAAAATAAAGTATTTAACTGCAGAAGAAGATGATGTCTTATTTTCTCCAGAACTTATAAAAAGTGGCAGGGTTCTAGATGCATTACTACAGATTGTTGTATTAGATAAAGATTTAAATCCAGATGATATGATTGTTGGAGATAGAAACACTATCCTTATTCATATGAGAAGAAATGGTATGGGAGAAGAATATAAACCTGGAAAAATGACATGCCCAAGTTGCGGGGAACAATATGACCCAATAGTTGATTTAAGTTTGTTAAAGCTTAAACTTTTAGAAAATAAACCTGATGAAAAAGGAGAATATGAATTTTTGCTTCCAATTATGAAGAAAAATATAAAATTTAGATTTTTGAATGGAAAAGATGAAAATAGAATTAGTAAAGCTACTCAAGTGACAAAAAAGGGGGGGAATTCAAACTATAAAGTATCTAAAGCTGTAACTGAAAGATATAGATTGCAAATAATGGAAGTTGAAGGAAATAGAGATAAACTTTACATATCAAGATTGATTTCTGCTATGCCAATGAAAGATTCTTTGGTTTTTAGAGAATATGTTAAATTAATTTCTCCAGGAATAGATTTTAATTATGAATTTGAATGTACAAATTGTGGACATCATTATGAAGATGAAGTTCCAATGACTTATAGGTTATTTTATCCTAATGCAGATTTATAATGCAAAATAAAGAAGAATATCTACAAATAATAAAAAAACTAGAAAATTCTGTTAATGTTCTTTTAAAAGGATTTTATGATTTAAAAAAAGAAATTAACAATTCTTATAAAAAAAAAATTGATTTATCTAGACAATTTAGTATAATAAATCTTCCTTCTAAAGGAATATATTATCCAAATAAAAATAAATCTCTTTTGGTAAGATATTTGACAGCGATTGAAGAGCACATTTTATGTGATACCTTTTTAATGGAATCTGGTAGAGGAATTGAGCTTGTTTTAAGTCAGTTGATTATGGATAATATTGACATAAAGGAACTTTTAATGTGTGATTTTCAAGCAATTTTGATGTTTTTAAGGTCTAATGCATATGGAGATATTATTGAAATTAATCCGATTTGTCCACACTGTGGGAAAGAAGGAGAAAACGAATTCAAACTTTCAGATTTAAATTTTAAAAAGTCAGAAATAAGTCCAAATGAAAATGGAAAATATGTTATTTTTTTACCAGAGATTGAAAAAGAATTTGTTATATCTCCTTTAACTTTAGCAAAAGAGCTTGAAAAGATTGAAAACGAATCTGATAATGATTATTTTATTATTAAAAACGAAGAAGGAATAAATACAAAAATAAAAAAAGAAAAATCACTTTCGCTTGTATATAATATTGACTCGATTAACGAATTTTCTAATAAAGAACAAATAAAAAAAATTATAAGGAAATTGCCCAAAAAACAAATTGATTCTATTATTAATTTTATTAAAGAAAATGAGTTGGGAATAGATGAAAAAGTGAATCTTAAATGTCCATTTTGTGGAGAAGAGTTTATACAAAGAGTTGATGCAGGATATAATTTTCTTTCATTACCAGATAGTTATAAAAATAATATTTACGAAGAAATATTTTTACTTACATATTATGGAAAAGCGATAACTTATACAGATGCAATGGTAATGCCAGTTGTTGAGAGAAAATGGCATATAAGGAGAATAAAAGAAGAAATTGAAAAACAGAATGCAGCTGAAAAACAAGCTATGAACAAAGCAAAGGCAAATAAAGGGAAATTCAGATAAATTTTAACTATTTATATAAAATAAAAATAGTTATGGATGCATTAAAAAGTTTAGAAGAAATTTCTTTAAAAAATGAGGCAATATTTAGTAAGTTTTTTAAAAAACCCCCAGCTTCTAATTCATATTATAGTTTAACAAATAATAATGGACATATAAACCCAATTGATGATATGGGGTCTGATGGGTCTATACAATATAATGTTGAAGGTGGTTTAAAATTATTTCCTTGGTTATTTAATGCCACATTTTCAGCTGAATTTATTTATTTTAAAAATAAAAAAGTTTGGTTTAGAGGTAGATGGGAAAATGGTATATTTGAAGGAGAAAGATTTATGGAAGGGTCTCAATTTGTATCAGGAAAATTTAAAGGAGGAATATATGAAGCTGAAAATGATGGATATGAAGCAGCTCCAGACAGCTTTTTATCTGGCACTTGGGAAAATTATGAACATGGTATTTTAGGGAGAGAATTATATACAAAGCCAATTATAAATACTGAAGAAAGTGTTGAATTAGTGTCTGTGCCAACTGGATGGTTTGTAACATTAATTGGAGAACAGAATGCAAAAGTAACATTTAAAATTATTAAAAAAATAGATGATAAAAATACTGACTTTATATTTCAAATTTATCCAAATTTACATAGTTTACAAATAGCATGGGAAACAATTAGAGCTAATTACTTAAATAATGGATATATAATAAAAGGAAAGTCTTTTGAGTTATTAGGGAATCAATATAAAATAAATAAAGTGAATTCAATAGTAGTTTCTAATGAACAACCAGAAGAAAGGATTTCTGCTAAAAATATAATAGATTTTTCTGTAGACTCAAATTTAAAAAATTTTTTAAGTTATAAAAAGATTCCTATTTCTATTGAGGTCGATTCTTCTTCTCAAATTGGAAAAGATTTTGTAGAACAATTTAAAAAAGATTTACCAAGAGGTGTTTTTTCAGATGTTTTAAAACAAATGCAAAATTATGTGGCAGCTGGAATAATAACTGGATTTGTAGATAAAGATTTTGTTGGATTGGCTCCTGTATTTAATAATACTATAGGGGATAAAGGAAAAAATGAAAAAATTATTAAAGATAAGAAAATTATGGATTTGATGCTTTATCTTAATAATTTTATGCTATATATAGCAAAAGAATCAAAAGACATTGATAAATCTGAATTAATGACAGAATCAGTTCTTAAAATAAATAATGTTATAATAAAAAAAATAAAACAAATATTAAAAATTGATAAATTTATAAAAGTGCCAGAAAAAGATTTTATAAATCAAGCAGGTGAGGTGTCGGGAGAAATAGAAGATAAGAAAGAAAAACACTTAAAAAATGTTATAAATGCATTAAAATTATAGAGATGAAACTTTTTTTGTATGTTTTCGTATAATATAATAGGAACAAAAAGAAAAAATATGAAAATTTATATTAATCGTTTTTTTAAAGGAATTATTTATACAGGAATAAGTCTTTTTTTTATTTTTCATGAATTTGGTACTGGAACTTTAGGTGCTAATATAAGATGGAGAGAATCGACTATTGAATGGGCTGAAAAACAATCTGGATTTATGAGCAGCTTAGTTGAATTTTTGTTTTTTGCTATTATATTTATATCATTAATATATCTAATCAAGGGGATTTATTTTTTATGTACTATTCATATTGAAAGAAATACTGTTTTTGAAATTCCAATTTCTGTTATGTTCAGTAAACCATCTACTGGATTTGAAGATAAAGATAATATTGATAGAATCAAAAAATATAGAGATGCTAAATTATCAACTATGATGAATTCTGAAGCTTCTGAAGAATATATGAAAACTGCCTGGATTGACAGTTTGGAGAAAAATAAAGGAACGAGTACTCAGACAGTAATAAGATATATTAATTCTAAATTGGCTGCAAAAAGTAATGAAGAAGGATATAGTTGGTTAAAAAGATAAAAAATAAAATGTTTTTAAGAAAAGGGGATATGTATAAAAATATGTCCCCTTTTTTTATTTACAAAACATTTTTTTGTTTTTATATTTATAAGAAAATGTTTTGTAATGAAAACTGAAAGTGGTGCATTAAGTCCAGAAGACTATAAAAAGGCAATAAAAGCTATAGATGAGCTTTATAAGAAACAAAAAAATTTAAAAGAATCTACTGATTCCATGAAATTAGCATGGCAAGGTATTTCTTCCACTATTTTTGGTATTTCTGGCTCAGATTGGTTTGACAAAATACCTAAAACTACTGAGGAGTTGGCTACACAAGCCAAATTATTAAGTGATATGCAAATACATCTTAAAGGAATAGGAAATACTTTAAATAAAAGTATTGATGATGCTGTTGATGGATTAGGAAAAAAAACCAAGAAAGCATTAGCTGATTTTGCCAATGTTTTTAAAGCTAAAGGTGATTTAATTAATCAAATAATGGAAAGTGGGGCAGATGCGACTAAACTTTCATTAGAACAATCTTCTGAAATATATTCATTGATTTCTCAAAAGGCAGAAAAAACTGGTAAAGAAAAAATGGAGCTTGAAAAAAAATTAGATAAATTATTAGAAAAATCAAAATTAACTCAATTTGATATTGCCGAAAAGCTTAAGGATAGCCATATAGATTCTGAAAAATATTATGATAAGTTATTGAAGGAAATGCCAGAATTAAATAAGATTGAGGATGAATTATTAAGAAAGAAATATGCAATGTCTTTGGCAAATAAGGACATTTCTGGATTTTTAGATGAGCATGGGGATAAGGGATTGGCAATTTTAGCGACACAAGATAAAGTTTTTAAAAAAATAGGAGGGCAAGCACAACAATATGTTCAAGTGGGAAAGAAAGTTAAAGATATTGAAAAAGATTTGACTGAAACAGATAAGGAAGTATTTAAAATTTCAAAGGGATTAATGTCAATTGCCAAGAATATAGCGTCAGGAATAATTCCTAAATTATTGGATTTTGATAACATTATTCATGAAACACAAAAGGAAACTGGAATTATGTTCACTGAAAATGCAACTTTAATGACAAATCTTACTGTAAAAACTGCAGAATTTGGAATGTCAATTCAAGAAACAGCTCAATTTATGGGATTATTGGGAGATGAACTTAGAACTGTAAATTTTGAAATTTTAAGTAAAGCTACAGATGATTTAAAAGCAATCCAATTAGCTACTGGAGTATCAGGGGAAAATTTGAGCATTATAGCAGGCGAAATGATGCGTGCTGGTAAATCATCCGAACAAGTTAGAGATGCTATGGAAGATGCAAATGTTATAGCAAAACGATTTGGAGTAAGTTCCAAGAAGGTTCTTGATGGAATGGCTAAAAATATTACAAAAATGCGTACCATGGGTTTTGTTGGAGGAGAAAAAAGTTTAATGAAAATGGTGGCAATTGCAGAAAGACTTAGAATGAATGTTGATGAAATTTTTGATGTTGCAAAAAGAGCAAGAAGTATTGAAGGAGCTATGGAAATGGCAGCAGAGTTACAATTAGCTGGTGGTTCTTTTGCAAATATTAATCCAATGGATTTATTATCAGCTGCAAGAAAAGGTCCAGCTGAGTTACAAAAAATATTAACTCAAATGGGAGGAGATATTGGTAAGTTTGATGCTAAAACTGGAGAAATGACATTTGACCCAGTAGATGTTGACCGTTTACAAATAGTTGCAGATGCAACTGGTCAAACATTAGACTCAATTCAAAAAATGATACAGAAAAATGCTCAAGATAATGCAAAAATTAATTTAATGCCAGACATTTCTTTTAAGGGCTTAACCGATTCAAGCGGAAAACCAATTGACCCAGATTCTATAAAAAACACCTTAATGGATTCTGTAGATATGACTGGAAAAGTTTTAGAAGGTAGTGTGCTGGATAAAGCTGGAATTAAAGATTTAAGAAGTCTAACTCAAGACCAAGTTAGGAAAATAATGGAAGACCAAATTAAAAAAGATAAAAACTTAGAAGAGCAAGCAAAACAAAATCAAAGTTTACAAAAATCTATGACTGCATTTAAAGACACAGTTATGAATATGCTTACAGTATTTCAACCAGTTATAGATGCTTTAACTTGGGTTTTTCAAAAACTAACACAATTTATTCAATGGATGAGAGGAAGTACTGTTGGGAAAATTATTATTACTGTTGCAGCTCTTTCTGCTGCATTGTTTTTGCTTATTCCTCCACTTATAGGAGCGTTGGGGAAAGCAGCTTTTGCGATGAGCCCAAAAAACTTTGGAAGTATTTTTAAAGCTGGTGGAATAAAGGGAGCTATGATGGGAAGAGGAGGAGCTGGCGGAGTTGCAGCAAATCCATTAGGACCAGCAACAGATGTAGCAACTAAATCAAATGCTGTAAAACCTAGTGCTGGAAGCGGATTGCTTGGTTTTGCCAAAAATTTAGGAAAGGTATTTAAAGAAGCTGCAAAATACAGTTTAAAAGGAATAGCAATGTTTACTTTGGCAATAACAGCAATGCTAGTGCCATTAACAGGTATAGCTCTTTTGTTTGGAGCATTAGGCGGGGACCCGCTAATTTTACTTTCTTTAAGTGCAGCTTTGGTAGGAATGGCATTTGCTATGCAAATAATTTCAAAGACAAAAATTGATATGAAAAATATATTAATGATGTCTATTGCTATGGCAATTGTTGGAGCAGCTCTTATTCCATTTGCATTTGCAGCTTCGCTAATGACAGATGTAAATTGGGGAAATGTGTTAATAGCAATTGGAATACTTGCTCTTGTTGTGTTAGGAATAATGTTAATAGGAGCAATGATGACTGGGCCACAACTTATAGGATTATTAATAGGAGTTGCAATTTTAGTTGGAATATCACTTAGTTTAATGATGGTTGGAATAGGTTTTTTGGCTTTAGCGATGGGATTAAATGCTCTTTCAAAAGTAGATTGGGCTTCATTTACTGGAATAGGACCAGCCTTAATTAAAGTATCACTTGCTTTAGGAGCATTTGCTTTAGCTGGGCTTATGTTTATAAATCCAATTACTATGATTGGTATGATGCTTATGATTGGGACTTTAATGGCTATTTCATTAGTATTAGTTCCATTATCACTTGCTCTTGAAATGGGTGGGAAAGGACTTAATACTATGGCGGCTGGAGTAATGAAATTAAGTGATTCACTACAAAAATTGGATTTTGAAAAATTAGATAAACTTAAAGATTTTTCTTCTGAAATGGCAGACGCTGCATCTGGAGGAGCTGTTGCTGAAGCAATGGGAAAACTTGCTGAAGCAATGGGAAAGGTCGGAATAAATAATTCTGGTACAGGTACTAGTGGAGGAGGAACAAAAAACATAGTTGTACAATTGAAAATGCCTAATGGAAGGGTTATTGAACAAATGGTCGTTGAAGACATAGATAAAGTAAGTTAATTAAAAGATTAAAATAAATTATCAAATATATCATGTATACAAATTTTGATTACATAGAAGAAAAACAAAATATGGAAGAAAAATTTAATCAATTTTTTGGTGAATTTTCTTCTGAAATTAGAAATAAATTAATGTCTAAAAATTTGACTAAACCTCAGAATCTTTATGACATATTTTATCCTTCTATAAAAAAAGATTTATTAAGCAAAAATGTAAATCAGTTTAATACTGATTTGGATAATTTTTCGGAACAAATAAGAAATGAACAGATGGCAAAAGCTGTTGAAAAAATTTTTTCTTTAGAAGAAGAATCAGAAGAATTTAGGAAATCATTGTTAGCAAGAAAAAAGCTTCATAAAGATATAACTGATTTACTAACTTTGTCTGAAGGAAGGCGCAAGGAATTATTAAGTAAAAATACACTTTCTTTATCTGATTTAATGAAAGAATCTGAATTACAAAGAAATAAAAATATAGCAAAAAACAAAATAAATCCAAATTTAGAAAAAGAAATAAATGATAATCAAAATAAATATAGAGAACAAAATTTGAGTAATAATTCTTCTAAAAAGCAAGATTTATTAAGTGATTCTAAAGATTTTATAAAAGATGATTTATCACATAATGCTTTAAAAAAGATTGATTTAGAAGAAGAATCTAAAAAATTTAAAAATAATAATTTAGCTTTAAATAAGTCAAAAGACTCAGACTTGGCAAAAAATAGCGTTGAGTATAGAAAAGAAGACTTATCACATAATACTCTAAAAGAAAATGATTTAGAATCATATTCAAAAAAATTTAGAGAAAATGATTTATCTAATAATAATTCTAAAAATTTTGATTTAGAAAAAGAATCTTTACAATATAAAAAAGAAAATTTATCTAAAAATACATTTAAGCATTCTGATTTAGAGAAAGATTCTGTAAAATTTAAAAATAATGATTTATCTAATAATATACCTAAAAATTTAGATTTAGAAAAAGAGTCTGTTTCATATAGAGAAAAAGATTTATCAATAAATACACCAAGGGTTACAGATTTAAGAATTGATTCTAAAGAATTTATAAATAAGAATTTATCTGTAAATTTATCAATTAAGCATGATATAGAAAAAGATTCTGTAAGTTATAGAAATGAAAACTTATCATATAACATAAAAAAGAAAACTGATTTGGACAAAGACTCTGTTTCTTATAGAGAAGGAGATTTATCAGTAAATACGCCAAAGGTCACAGATTTAGAAAAAAATTCTGTTTCTTATAGAGAAGAAGGTTTAGCAGCAAACACGCCAAAAGTCACAGATTTGGAAAAAGATTCTGTTTCTTATAGAGAAGAAGATTTATCAGTAAATACGCCAAAAGTCACAGATTTAGAAAAAGATTCTGTTTCTTATAGAGAAGGAGATTTATCAGTAAATACGCCAAAAGTCACAGATTTGGATAAAGATTCTGTTTCTTATAGAGAAGAAGATTTATCAGTAAATACGCCAAAAGTCACAGATTTGGATAAAGATTCTGTTTCTTATAGAGAAGGAGATTTATCAGTAAATACGCCAAAAGTCACAGATTTGGATAAAGATTCTGTTTCTTATAGAGAAGAAAATTTATCAGTAAATACGCCAAAAGTCACAGATTTGGATAAAGATTCTGTTTCTTATAGAGA
>Ga0265297_10001534_pt1 | contig 53370 bp, 45 predicted proteins | sample Munlanlwell13791_FD_192502 | JGI IMG/M metagenome (GOLD analysis project Ga0265297, IMG submission 192502) | Leachate microbial communities from a municipal landfill in Southern Ontario, Canada - Leachate well 137-91 | ecosystem: Engineered > Solid waste > Landfill > Unclassified | place...
TTTTAAAGAATCAAAAAATAATACTAGAACAGTATGGGTATTAAAGTGCGACATTAAAAAGTTTTTCGCTTCAATTGATCAGGTAGTGCTACTGGATATTATCAGCCAATATATTTCTGATAATGATATTCACTGGCTCATCTCGCAGATCGTTGCCAGCTTTCATTCAACCGAGAAAGGCAAAGGGCTGCCGCTTGGCAATTTAACCTCGCAACTCTTAGTTAATATTTACATGAATGAGTTTGACCAGTTTGTTAAGCATAAGCTTAAAGCAAAATACTATATACGCTATGCCGACGATTTTGTTTTTTTATCAGAAAATAAAGTTTGGCTTGAAAATATATTGCCCAAAATCAGAGATTTTTTAGGGAATAACTTGAAGCTCCAATTACATCCAGGTAAAGTTTGCATCAAGACAATTGCGTCAGGCATTGATTTTCTTGGCTGGGTCCATTTTTCCAATCATCGTGTCCTGCGGACCGTAGCTAAAAGGCGAATGTTTCGCAATATTAATTTAAAGAATGGAAATAAACAAACAATTCAGTCATACCTTGGATTATTAAGTCACGGCAATGCCAAAAAATTGCAGCAAAAAATAGTAGGTTTAATCCATGAAGAAAATAAATAATGCCCCCTTGTATTATTTCATTTTATATGTTAGAATAAGGCAATAAATTATAGTTTTAAAAATAATTTTGCAAATTAATAATTACATATTTAAATAAAATTGATGAGCCATAGACTCCGCGGTAGCTCAATGGTAGAGCAGTGGACTGTTAATCCATTGGTTCCTGGTTCGAGTCCAGGCCGCGGAGTCGATAGCTTATCAATAAAAATAGCCTTAATCTGTGGCTATTTTTTATATTAAATTTGGTATTATTTAAAATTTTTATTGGTTGGATTTTTAATATTTCTGTGCTATTATATATATATTACGTTGTTTCATTAGCGGGTAATATCTCTCCAAAAAAATAGAGAGATTCCCCATTTTTTTGCTTTGTCCAATCATATAATTTTATGAAAAATATTTTAGACACTATTGGCAATACGCCATTGCTTAAAATTGAAGGGATTTATGCCAAATTTGAGGCCGTAAATCCTTCCGGCAGCATTAAGGACAGAATGGCTAAATATATAATGGCCAAAGCCGAGGAAAGAGGAGAGTTAAAGCCAGGCTCCTATATAGTTGAGGCGACCTCAGGAAACACCGGAGTGAGCTTCTCAATGCTTACGGCAATCAAGGGCTACAAAATGATTGCCGTAATGCCGCAAGGGACAAGCATTGAAAAAATAAAGATGATGGAAGCCTTTGGGACAAAAGTTGTTCTAACGCCTAAAAAAGACAAGCTTGGCGGAGCAATTAAGGAAACAGAGAGATTAGCCAGAAAATATAAAAAGGTTTGGTTGCCCCGGCAATTTAAAAATCCCGACAATATCAAAGCTCACGAAACGACTACCGGTAAAGAAATTTTAAAACAGATTGCCAAAGTTGATGTTTTTGTGGCTGGAATTGGAACGGGTGGCACCTTAATGGGGGTGGCCAAGGCTTTAAAGAAAAAGTTTCCCCAAGTAAAAATAATTGGCGTCGAAGCGGTTGAATCACCTCATCAAATCGAGGGAATTTCAGATGGAATTGTGCCTGAAATTTTAGACTTCAATTTGATTGATGAAATAGTCAAAATTAGAAGCCAGGATGCTATTTCAATGGCAAAAAAATTAGCAAAGAAATATGGTTTGATGGTTGGCATTTCTTCGGGTGCCAATGTTTTGGCCAGTCTGAAATTGAATAGAAAATACAAAAACGTTGTTACCGTTTTACCGGATCGAGCCGAAAGATACCCTGAATTGTGGTAGAGTTTAGAATAATTAAAATTTGAAATTTAAATTTACTCATGATTGATACTAGAAAGATAAGAAAATTTTTTCCGGCAATTAAAGCCGGACGGATTGTTTCTAATAATGCGGCCAGTACCCAGTGTCCGGTTCAATTATTAGATTTGCTGAAAAAACTCATTGTTCAATACGATAACGTCCATCGGGGCCAATCGGATTCTTCAATGCTCACTACAAAAGAATTTGAATCTTCTTATGATACGGTGGCGCAGTTTATCAACGCTCCGTCCAGAAAAAATATTATTTTGTACCGAAACACCACCGAGGCGATTAATTCAGTCATGTATTCTTTAATGACCGAATTTAAAGATGGGGATAATGTGGTTACGACTTTTATGGAGCATAATTCAAATTACATTCCTTGGTACGGATTAGGCAAAGAAATACTGCCGAAATTCGGCATTCAGATAGAATATCGAATCGCAAAATTTGACAAAGAGACAGGTGAGCTTGATCTCAATCATCTAAAATCTCTAGTTGATCAACGAACTAAATTAATTTGTTGCACCGGAGCCTCAAATTTTTTAGGCACAAAAAATCCGATTAAAAAAATAAAGGCAATCGCTGATGCCAGCGGGTATAGCCAGCCCAATGGCGAAAAAAGATCATATCTTCTAATCGATGGGGCGCAAGTCGTTCCTCATGCCTTTATGGATGTCAGTGAGTTAGGTTTGGATTTTCTGACTTGGTCTTTTCATAAAATGTTTGCGCCTTTCGGCATTGGAGCGTTATATGCCAAAGAGGAATTTCTCTATGGCGGCGATATGATTGCCGAAGGCATGGTCAGCCCGGAAAAAGTAGAATATAATTCACTCCCTTGGAAGTTTACCGCTGGAACGCCCAATATTTTAGGGACGATTCTTTCGGCTCAAGCTCTAAGATTATTGATGGATTTTTCCTTAAACCCCGGAAAACATAATTATTTCATGACGGCCAAAAGATTAGAGGTACCCGACATCAAAAAAGCAATGGCAAACATAGAATCCCACGAAGAAACTTTGATTGAGGAAGCATTAAAAATATTAGGAGATATCCCAGGGATATTTATTTTTGGGCCAAAAAATCCAAAAGACAGAACCCCGCTGGTCGCTTTCAATTGTAAAGGCAAAGATCCGTTTGAAATTGCTGACCAACTGAATAAACTTGGCGTAGAATCCAGGGCCGGCTGCCATTGCGCGACTTTGGCCCATCATTATTATGAATTGAATCCGCCGGCCAGCTGTCGGTTAAGTTTTTATATGTATAATGATATTAAAGATGTCAGAAAGGCGTGTTTGGCGGTTAAAAAATGTGTTTAAATTTTTAATCTTAAAAATAAATCTATGCAGCAATGCTTAATTTATGACAGCTCTTTAAGATTTTCGCGGGCGACTTACGGCGTCTTGCTTTTAGTCGCCTTCTTTATTCATAGCCAATGGCTGGTTTTGGCAGTCGGCCTTTTGACAATCTTTGGCGCTTTTTCGTTAAAGCTAAACCTGCCTTATCAGTTTCATGCCTTGGTCTTAAAAAAATCTTCTAAGGGTAAACAGGTGCCAATACCAAAGGATCTGGGTGAATTAAATTTTGTCGCCGGGGCAACCGGGGTTCTGATTATGATTGGTTTTTTGCTCATTTATTTTGACAAATTCGTCAGCTTTGCCTGGATTTATCTTTTAGTGGTTGATCTGATGATATTTTTGGCCTGCTTTGTCGGTTTCTGCGTGGCGACTCTGATGTATGTTTCCTTTAAAAAATTATTTACAAAATCCAATCAATAATCATTATCTGAAATATGGCCGGGAAGGAAAAGAATCAAAATGGGAAAAAGAAAATTGGCGGCAGCGGCTATCTTAATAAAAATTGCTGGCTAGTAAAAAATCTTAACAGCGCCCCATATAAACGTTGTCAATACTGCGAATTTAGGTTCCGTCATTGTTTGTTTTTACATTACCAAATTATCAGTTTAGTTTTGATCATTTCTTCTTTTACCCTTTTTTTCATAGCTGAAGGCCATCTCTCCACGCCAGTTGTCATTTCTATTTTTGTTTTGGTGATTGTTTATGGCTATTTTTTTAACCGAAGTACGGAAAAGATTGTCAAAGCCAGTTTTGATGAGAAGAAAGCCAAGGAAGCGCTGGAAGAATTAACCGAAAATCTTGAAGAGAAAGTTGATGAACAAACCAAGGATATCAATAAGAAAAATAAATACCTCCAAGAATTGGTAAATATAAAAACTGATTTTTTGCGGGTGGTGAATCATCAACTCAATACGCCGTTGGCGGTGATGAAAGGATATTTTTCCATGATGGAGGAAGGCTCATGTCCGCCCGCTAAAGCTAAAGTGGCAATAAGAGGCGGTTTAGAAAGGATCAGCTCAACGGTTTCCGACTTTTGGGACGCTTATGAACTGGAAGGCGAAAAGATGCAAATGACGCCGCAAAAAACTGATATTGCTGAAATTATTGATCGGTTAATTCCGGAAAAGCGAAAGTTACAATTAGCCCAGGAAAGAAAATTAAAAATTGAGGCGCTAAAACCGGATTTTTCCGCTTCTGGCGGAAAGGTTCCCTTGGTCTGGTGTGACCAGCAAAAAGCCGCTCACGTCATATCTAATCTTTTGGATAATGCTGTCTATTATACCCGCCAAGGCAGTGTTACGGTTTCCTATGAATTGGTTGGTAAAGATTATTTAAAGATCAATGTTAAAGATACCGGCTCGGGGATTTCCGACCAAGATAAGAAAAAATTATTTAAGAAGTTTTCCCGGGGGCAAAATGCCACTGACCTGCGACCAGACGGCTCCGGCCTTGGGCTTTTTATCGCTAAAAAAATAGTGGAAGGTAACGACGGGGAAATGTCTTTTTTCAGCGAGGGCGTTAATAAAGGTTCAACTTTTAGTTTTACTGTGCCAATTTATAAAAATCAGAAAATGGTGCCGGGTCAAGAAAATTTGGTTACCAGAGAAAAAAAGATCGTAATATTTGGTGAAAAATAATTAATTGCAGACCCATGAAACCTACTAATGTAATGAAGTCAAATAAAGGCCGAATCCTTTTAGTGGAAGATGAAAGGCAAATAGTTGACATTTACCATGATTTTTTAGAAATGAATGGCTATGATTTTTTATCCACCAAAAATATTCAGGAAGCTTTGCAAATTACGGAGTTTGAACAACCTGATTTGGTATTACTGGATATTATCATTCCCAAACCGGAAAACACTATCGCCGAGCAAGGCTGGGAATATCTGGCGGCAGTCAAGAAAAATTCCAAAACCAAAGATATTCCGATAATAGTTTTTACCAATCTTGATACCCACCGTGACCGGGTTAAAAGTGAAAAAATGGGGGCAGCGGCTTACATCTTTAAGCGCGATTGTACGCCCCGGGAAGTGATGGAAACGATTGCCGAGATTATTAAAAGAGACAGGGAAAAGAGAAAAAAGAAATGATTTGACATTAAACTTGTCTTTCGTTAAAATAAAATCATAACTAGACTAATCAACATAGCGCGCCATTTTGGGGTGTTTTTTGTTTAGCTTTCGCGGTATAATTATTTCTAGATCTAAATTAATTTTATTAAATTAAATTGAAAATTATGTCTACTCTGATTATCGACATTGAAACTATTGGGCAGGATTTTGACCTTTTAGACCAAGCCACTCAAGACGCCTTGACTTGGTGGACTAAAAAAGAATCAACCAGCGAAGCTGAATACCAAGCGGCTTTAAGCGAACTCAAAGACGGTTTGGGCTTTTCGCCGCTGACCGGAGAAATCGTTGTTATCGGCGTTTTGGACGCACAAAAGAATCAAGGCAAAGTTTATTTTCAGGCGCCAGCTGAAAAGATCAAACCTTTTACCGAAGGCAATTTTGAATTTGAATGTCTGACGGAAAAGGAAATGCTGGAAAAGTTTTGGCAAGGAGTTCTGTTATATCAGGAATTCGTCACTTTCAACGGTAAAAGTTTTGACGTGCCGTTCTTATTTGTCCGCTCAGCGGTTAATCAGGTTAAACCAACCAAGAATTTGATGTCCAACCGTTATTTGTCCAGCCAAAAAGTCGGCTGCCGGCACGTTGATTTGTTGGATGAACTGAATTTCTACGGCGCAGTGCGCAAAAAAGGCAATTTGCATTTATGGAGCCGAGCCTTTGGCATTGCCAGCCCTAAAGCCAGCGGGATTACCGGCGATGACGTCAAGGCGCTATTCAAAGAAAAGAAATATATTGATATTGCCAGATATAATACCGGCGATCTGATTGCCACCAAAGAACTGTATGAACATTGGAAAAAATATTTTAATTTTAATTAATTAATTTTTATGCTTCAGTCGCAAGCCTTAGAAATAATGAAATCCGGGGTTAATGTTTTTCTGACCGGTCAACCCGGCTCGGGCAAAACTTACGTAGTCAATCAATATGTTGCTTATCTGCGTTCGCATGGCATTGAGCCGGCCATTACCGCTTCCACCGGCATTGCCGCCACCCACATTGGCGGGCTGACTATCCATGCCTGGGCCGGCTTAGGCATTAGAAAAGAATTAAGCCGGTCTGAGCTGGGCTTGATTGCTTCAAATAAGCGTTTAGCCAAACGGCTTACCTCAGCTAAGGTTTTGATTATTGATGAGGTTTCAATGCTGGCACCGGCAGTCTTGTCTTTGGTTGACGCGGTTTGCCAAAAAATAAAAAAGAATCCATCACCATTTGGCGGTTTGCAGTTGATTTTGGTCGGCGATTTTTTTCAGCTGCCGCCGGTAGCAAAGACCGAAACCGCCAAACCTGCCGCCTTGCTTGAAATGCCGGTCTGGCGGTTTGCTTTTCAGGCGCCGGTTTGGCAAAAGGCGGGTTTAGTTGTCTGTTATTTAACTGAACAATACCGGCAATTGGATAATGATTTTACCCAGTTGCTTTCGGCTATTAGAAGAAATAATTTTACCGAAATCCATTTAGCTTTGGTCAAATCGCGGTTGATTGATTTTAGCCAATCGCCGTTAAACGCGCCCAAGCTTTTTTCCCACAATGCCGACGTAGACCGGATTAATAATGAAAAACTGGCCCAGCTGCCCGGCCGGGCAAAAAATTTCATTATGACTGGCTTGGGGCCAAAACCACTGGTGGCGGCTTTGCAAAAGGGCTGTCTTTCGCCTGAAGTTCTTGGATTAAAAATTAAGGCGGCGGTAATGTTTACCAAGAATGACCGCCAAGGCCGATTTGTCAACGGCACCTTGGGCACGGTTTTGGCTTTTGACAAAACAAGCGGCTGGCCGGTGGTGGCAACCAAAATTGGTGAAAAAATTCAGGTTGAGCCGTCAGACTGGACTTTAGAGGAAAACGGCAGTGTGCGGGCTAAAATTACCCAGCTGCCTTTACGTTTGGCCTGGGCCATTACCATCCACAAAAGCCAGGGCATGAGCCTGGACGAGGCGGTGATGGACTTATCTGAAGTCTTTGAGTTCGGCCAGGGCTATGTGGCGCTGTCTAGAGTCCGTCGGCTTTTGGGCCTGCATTTGCTGGGTTATAACCAGCGCGCCTTTGAAGTTGATCAGCTGGCTTTGTCCCAAGACCAAGAATTTTGCGCTAGTTCCCTTGAAACTGAAACTGGTTTGATTAATAGTTCGGCTGTTGACTTGAAAAACCGGCAGCGCGATTTTATCTTGGCTTGCGGTGGCAATCTTAAAGAGTCCGGCCTTAGCCCTAAAAATAAAATTAAAGTTGATACTTATTTACAAACTTTGCAGCTTTGGCAGCAAGGCCTTGATTTGGCAGCGATTGCCAAAAAGCGCGGTTTAACCGGCGGCACAATTATCAATCATCTGGCAAAACTGGTTAAACAGGATAAAATAGACAAAGATGACTTATCTCGTCTAATCGTGCCTGAGTTGAGTAAATCTCTGCCGCAAATCAAGGCGGTTTTTGCCGAACTCGGTTTTGAACGGCTCTCGCCGGTTTTTGAAAAATTGGGCGGCCGATATTCTTATGATCAACTGCGACTTTGCCGGTTGATGTTGGATGGTTCTGAAACGGACGAGCCAGAGGAAATTACTTTTTGATCAACGGAAAATGGAGTCTTTCTGCCGGAAAAAATTATGGGGATTTTAAAGAGTTGGATTTTTTCGGTTACTTTTTCAGAAAAAGTAGCCAATAATTGCAAGGCTATGAATCCCATGGTGATTTTATTTTTTGGTGATTTAAACTTTTAAACCGAGAAAGTGAAAAATAGTGGCGCGCAATTTTTTAAAATTTAATACGTTTTTAAAGGCTCGCAGCAAAACTAATCATCTTGACTAGCCTTATTTTTTTATTTAACGGTCCAGCGCCGGAGTCATTTCCGGTGCTGTTTTTTTGACTTAAATTGCAAAAAGTGGCAGAATTAAGATATCTAAAAACATAATTTGTATAATACTATGGACCGAAATTTAGCTTTAGAATTTGTCCGGGTCACCGAAGCTGCGGCTATCGCTGCCGCCAAGTGGATGGGCAAAGGCGACAAACATGCCGCCGATGGCGCGGCGGTTGACGAAATGCGGGCCCGTTTTAACCAGATTGATTTTTCTGGCCGAGTCGTGATCGGCGAAGGCGACAAAGATGAAGCGCCAAAACTTTTTACCGGTGAAATGGTTGGCAAGGGTGAAAAGCCGGTAATGGATTTGGCTATTGATCCGCTGGAATGCACCGACAGCGTGGCTTGGGGCCGGTATAATGCTATTGCTGTCATTGCCGCTGGACCCAAAGGCAGCTTACTTTCGGCGCCGGATACTTACATGGATAAAATTGCTGCCGGCCCGATTGCCGCGCCAGTTATTGACTTAGATGCATCAGTAAAAACTAACTTACAGCGAGTAGCCAAAGCCTTAGGCAAGCCGGTGGGCGAAGTGACAGTAGTAGTTTTAGACCGGCCACGTCACGAAAAGTTAATTAAAGAAATTCGCCGGGCTGGGGCGCGAGTGCGGTTAATCACCGATGGTGATGTCGCCGCGGCCGTGGCGACTTGCTTGCCCGAATCCGGCATTGATTTACTGATGGGTATTGGCGGCAGCACGGAAGCGGTTTTGGCCGCGGTGCCAATCAAAATTTTTGGCGGCGGAATTGTCTGCCGGTTTAGGCCGCGAAATGGAAAAGATGAAGCTGAAGTCAGAAAATATTTGAAGAAAATTAAAATAAACAATCTGAATCATGTTTTTCATGCCAGAGATTTGGCCCAGGGCAAGCAGCTGACTTTTACTGCTACCGGCGTGATTGACGGGCCGATGCTGGACGGGGTGGTGTTCAGAAAAGACCAAATTATGACTCATTCCATTGTTGTCCGTGGCAGTTCTGGTACGGTGCGGTATATTACGACTTATCATCATCAGAAATAAAAAAATAATCAATTGTTCAATTGCTACATTGTTAAATGGTTAAGGCGAAACAATTTAACAATTGAACAATGTAACAATATAACCTATGATCGTATCAACAAAATTACTTTTTCAGCACGCCTACGGCAATTACGCCATCGGCGCTTATAACATTAATAACGCCGAGCAAATCATGGGCATGTTTTCCGGCAATCTGGAAAGCCAAGCGCCGTTTATTATTCAGCTTTCCAAAGGCGCTAGGAAATATACGGATAAAAGATTATTGGAAGCCATGATTCGGGCCGCGGATGAAATTTTTCCGAAGGCTATTTTTGCTGTTCATTTAGATCACGGCGACGAAGAAGCCTGTCTGGATTGCATTAATTCCGGCTTTTACAGTTCAGTGATGATTGACGCCAGCGATAAGCCGTTTGCGGAAAATATTGCCATTACCAAAAGAGTGGTGCAGGCAGCTCACGCCAAAAATATTTCCGTTGAAGCCGAGCTGGGCCAACTGGGCGGGGTGGAGGAAAATATTTCCATTGCTGAAAGCGATGCCAAGCTGACTGATCCCAAACAAGCCCAGGAATTTATTAAAAAAACCGGCATTGACAGTTTAGCTTGTGCCATTGGCACCAGCCACGGCGCTTATAAATTCAGCGGCAGTCAGGGCCTGCATTTTGAAGTCATTGAGGCGATTCAAAAATTAGCGCCGGGCTTTCCTTTGGTAATGCATGGCTCCAGTTCCGTGCCGCAAGAAGAAGTTGAGCGCATTAATGCGGCCGGCGGCGCTCTCAAAGGCGCCAAGGGCGTTGATGAAACTCAGTTTGCCAAAGCCGCGAAATTGGGCGTGACCAAAGTCAACATTGATACCGACGGCCGGTTGGTCTGGTGCCGCGTTCATCGCGAGTTTTTCCGCGACAAACCCGAAGAATTTGATCTGCGCGGGCCGGGTAAAATTTTCATGGCTGAATACGCCAAGTATATTGTACACAAAAACGAAATGCTGGGCAGTGCTGGCAAACTGGAAGGAGTGAGGCAGTTTATAGCAGATAATAGTAAGTAGTAAGTAGGTTGTAGTAAGTAGTGCTTATCTTATTTCAATAAAGTAATCAGTTATAACATAAAATCAACATAGCGCCAAATCAATTAATAATAAAATTAGTATGGCGCAAATCAAAAATTACCGTGATCTCATTGTTTGGCAGAAAGCAATAGATCTAGTGGTTAAAGTTTATCAATTAACCGAGCAGTTTCCTCGCTCAGAACAGTACGGCTTGAGTTCTCAGATGAGAAGGTGCTCGGTATCAATTCCTTCTAATATAGCTGAAGGTAGCAGGCGGGGAAGCAGAAAAGATTATTGCCACTTTTTGAATATTGCCTTTGGCTCAGGCGCAGAACTGGAAACTCAGCTGGATATTGCTAAAAGATTACCAAATACTAGCAATTTAAAATATTCTGAGATTGACAGCTTATTAGACGAAGTAATGCGAATCATGAACACGATAATCAGTAAACTGAAAATTTCATAATCACACCCTACAACCTACTTACTACTTACTACAACCTAATTTATGAAAAGACTAATTATCGCTCAATTCATCGTTTTGCTCGCCGGCACAATTTTTGCCTGGGGCAATTTCAGCTGGGAGCTATATAATTATTTTAACCAGAAGACCTGCGCTTTTGGCTGCACCGCCGGGCTGACTAATCCGTTTTTTACCCCGTGCTTTTATGGCGCGATATTTTTTACCATTGCTTTTATCCTTAGCACTATTTTAGTTAAAAAAACAAAAATATAATAAAGATCATCTTATCACCAACAATTTAACAATTTAGCAATACAACAATTTATTTCATTGTTCAATTGTCACATTGTTAAATTGTTTTTCAATTTTCATGAAAGACAATACTAAAAAAACTTTTAAGATTTTTTGGCAATATTCCTTGAAACATAAAATTTCCGGGCTACTGATGGTAGTTTCAGTAACTGTGGCGGCTAGCTTGGATATTGTTGTCCCTTTATATTTCAAGCAGTTTTTTAATACCCTGGCCAGCGGCTCACCCAGCGAACTCTTGGCTAAAAGTCTAGTTTTGATTTTGTTAAGTATTGCCGCCTTGGAATTTATTCAGTGGATTTTTTGGCGCATCGCCACTTTCTCTGACAGTTATTTCACGGCCAGAATTTCTGCCGATCTCTCTAATTTTTGTTTTGCTTATTTACACCAACATTCTTTTGCCTATTTCAGCAATAATTTTGTTGGTTCATTAGTTAAGCGGGTTAAATGGTTTGTTAAAGCCTTTGAAACGATTGCCGATGAATTCGTTTGGAAGTTGTTGCCCTTGACGGTAAATATTACAGTCATTGCTTTAGTTTTATTTAAAGTTAATATCTGGCTTTCTTTAGGAGTAGTAATTTGGGTGGCGGTTTTTTTGGCGATTAACTGGGCTTTTACCAAATATAAACTGAAATACGATATCGCCCGCAGTGAAGCCGAAACCGTCACAACCAAAGTTTTGGCCGATACAATTACTAATAACATCAATGTCAAACTTTTTAACGGCTACCAGCGGGAAGTCAAAGGCTTTGCCAAAGTAATTGAGGAATTGCGCAAGCGGCGGATGTTTACTTGGACGCTGGGTAATATTATTGAGGCGGTCCAGGGCTTTCTGATGGTTGGTTTGGAAATCGGGATTTTTTATTTGGCAATCAAGCTTTGGGTAAGGGGAATTTTGACGATTGGCGATTTTGTTTTAATCCAATCTTATCTGGTGACTATTTTTATGCGGACCTGGGAATTTGGCCGAGTGGTCAGAATAATTTATGAAAATTTGGCTGATGCCGAAGAAATGACGATAATTTTGAACCTGCCCCATGAAATTCAGGATATTCCCAATGCTAAAAAATTAGTGGTTAAAACCGGCAAAGTTGAGTTTGAAAATATTATTTTTAATTACCATGAAACCAGGCGCATTCTGAACAATTTTAATTTAGCCATAAAACCAGGTGAGCGCTTAGCTTTAATTGGGCCTTCGGGGGCGGGCAAAACCACAGTGATCAAATTATTGCTGCGCATGTATGATGTTACCGGCGGCCGAATTTTAATTGACGATCAGGATGTTTCCAAAGTTACCCAGGAAAGTCTTTGGCAAAATGTCAGTTTGGTTCCCCAGGATCCGATTTTATTCCACCGGACTTTGCTGGAAAATATTCGTTATGGCAAGCCAAAAGCCTCTAATCAGGAAGTGATGGCTGCGGCCAAAGCCGCTCATTGCCATGAATTCATCAGTAATTTTTCTGAGGGTTATGATACTTATGTCGGTGAGCGGGGGGTTAAACTTTCCGGGGGCGAACGCCAGCGGGTAGCTATTGCCCGCGCGATTCTGCGCAATGCGCCTATTTTAGTCCTGGATGAAGCAACTTCCAGCCTTGATTCCGAGTCAGAATATTTTATTCAGGATGCTTTGGATAAACTGATGAAGGGTAAAACTGTCATTGTGATTGCTCATCGGCTTTCAACCATCAGGAAAATGGATCGGATCATTGTTATCAGCGAAAAGGGGATTATTGAGGACGGTACCCATGAAGAGTTGGTTAAAAATAACAGTGGCCTTTATAAAAAATTATGGCAGCTGCAAGCCGGCGGGTTTCTTAAATAAATCGGCAGAGGGTGAGTTAAACTCTCTTTTTTGGCTTCTAGTTTGAAATCAGGGAATATGCTATAATTGTTAATGGGGTTTTTCTCAACCTCACCGGTAACAATTTAAACAATGATAAAAAACAAAAATAAAATTAGACAGATGATCCCCATCATTTTTGCTTTAGGCATCGAAAGCATCATTTTGATTTTCATCCTTTTAATTTTAATCATTGGAGTTTTAGGAATATTTCTGCCATTTTTACCGGGTCTGGTTCTTTTTGGTATTGCCGCTGGTGTTTATTCATTACTAATAAAAAGTAATTATGGCATAATCACCCCGAAGATTCATCGTCATTTTATTTTCAATCGAGACAAATTTTTTGGTTTAAAAATAACTAAAAAAATTATGGGGTTAATAAAAAATTTTAAAAGCAGAAAAAAAGAAAAAGTTAAAGAAGAAATTTTAAAGAATGGTATGATTTTATTGGGCTTTAATCTGGCTTTGGTTTTCGCTTTCTTTTTTGGGTTTATTTTTGTTTCTCTTTTGGGTTCATTACTGGCAGTTGAAGGAACATTAGCTGCTTTCATTCCCTTGGTTGTGATTTTTGTTTTTGCCGGAGGCAGTACTTTAGTTTGGTTTCGGTTTGGTCAAATTTTAAGCCCACATTTTAAAAAGAAAAAAGTTTTGAATTCAGCTTTAATCGTTTTAATTTCAATTTTGCCATTGCTGGTCATTTTAATTTTATTTTCGGCCATTTTAAGTATCAGTGGCGGGTTTACCAGTGAAATTTTAGTTATTACCTTTTTAGGTTTTTTACTGATGTCGGTTCTAGCGGCAGTTTTTGAATTATTGGTTGTCAGTTTCGGGGTAATGACAACGATTAAATAATATGTCTTTTTTGACCTTGAAAGGGAAGGTTAAGCGCGGCCGGAAACAAGGGCGGAAATTAGGCTTCGCCACTATCAATATTGTTGTTCCCCGCTTTATTAAAAAAAAGGACTGGGGAATTTATTTTTCGCTAATAAAGATCGGTGATAAATTTTACCCGGGCATTACCCATTTGGGGCCGCCCAAGACTTTCAGCTTACGTAAAGCTACTTGCGAAACTCATCTTTTGACTCTGAGCGATAATTTGTATGGCAAACCAGTGGAAAAAAGACTGCTTTTTAAATTTCGTGAAGTAGAAAAGTTTGATAAAATTTCGCAGTTGAAAAAACAAGTGAGAAAAGACGTTAAGGCTGCGAGGGAATTTTTTGGAATTTAAATAGTTTAAGCTTAATTTATAAAGTATGAAAAAAATTTTAATCATCAGTTCATTAATATTTTTATTACTGCCATTTTCTTCAGCTAAGGCCGAAACTATAACCCAACGGCTTAAGGGTTATATTTTATTGCAGGTGGAAAGCAAGGGTGAAGCCTGGTATGTTAACCCGACCGATGGCAAACGTTATTATCTCAAGGATGGAGATGACGCCTATCAATTATTGAAAAAATTAGGTTTAGGTGCCAAGGATAGAGATTTAAATAAAATTCCGGTTGGCTTAGAAGAGCGCTTTAAAGATGTCGATAGTGATGCCGACGGTTTGCCCGATAAACTGGAAGAAGCTATCGGTACGGATGCGAAAAGAGCCGATACTGATGGCGATGGCTATTCAGATATAGCAGAAGTAAAAGCTGGCTACGATCCTTTAAGCCGGCTGAAGTTGCAGTTTGATCAAAAATTAGCCAATCAACTTAAAGGCAAAATTTTGCTCCAGGTGGAAACCCGAGGTCAGGCTTGGTATATCAATCCGAAAGATGGCAAACGTTATTATCTTAAAGATGGTGAGGCCGCTTATCAGATTATGCGCTATCTTAGTTTAGGAATTACGGATAAAGATTTAGCCCAAATTCCGGCTAATATCGTGACAGATAGCGGGCTAGAGGCAGTGAAATTGTCTTTTGATAAGATTAAAGAAGCCACTTTGGCTGGCAATAAAGATTTATTGTTAGACTACGTTACCCAAAAAAGTCGTGAATTTCTAGCAGATTGGACAGTCAGTAAAAAAATTGCCAATTTAGAATTTATCAAAGCTGTTTTTGAAAACGGCAATTATGTAGTTAATAGTAAAACCACATTCACAAATGGCCGTACGGAAGAATACGACACATTATTTATTAGAGAGAATAATATCTGGAAGGAAGGTACGATGGAATCATTAGAGCGCAGTGCCAATCTTTATGAAAAGGAAAAACAGGCTGCCGAGGCATCGCAGCCGGCCGAAGGGAAAGTTGATTTTATTATTACTGATATTAAGGTTTACCCCCAGCCGCCCAAGGTAAATAGTGAAGATACGGAAGCGGAAATTTATGTTAAAAATATCGGGACAAAAACAGCAGTAGAAGGAGTTAGCCTTCAGCTACAATTGTCAGATTCATCCGAAATGCCAAAGGATCTTACTTTAATAGATTTAATTAGACCTGGCGAAACGGTAGTTGCCAGCGTTGATCTATATAATATTTCAGCGCAAGAACTTTTTCAAAGGAAAGATCAACCAGGAATAAAGAATATCTCGGTAAAAATTGATGATCTTAATACGCCGATGGATGATGTTACCACAAATAATACATTAACTAAATCTTTTACTTTTATCGAGTAATCTTGGTAACTAGTAATTTATGAGTAAACTGAAGTTTCTCGGTCCCATTCTCATCATCATTGCCGCCACCCTTTGGGGCTTGGATGGCGTGGTTTTGCGGCCGGCCCTTTACAGTTTGCCGGTGCCAACGGTGGTTTTTATCGAACACGGTTTGGCTTTTTTAATCATGCTGCCGTTTTTTCTTTTTGAGCTGAAGGAGATCAAGAAACTAAAACTGGGGGACTGGGGCGCCTTTTTTTGGGTAGCAGTGTTTGGCGGAGCTTTGGGCACGATGTTTATCACTAAAGCCCTGTTTTACGTTAATTTCGTTAATTTGTCCGTGGTGGTTTTGATCCAGAAACTTCAGCCGATTTTCGCCTTGCTGTTAGCCCGCCTGGTTTTAAAAGAAAAACTGCCCAAAAAGTTTTTTTGGTGGGCCGCAGTTGCCATTATTGCTGTTTATTTTGTCACCTTTGATAATTTTTTGCCCAATTTCGCCACTGGCCAGAAAACCATTGCCGCGGCTTTATTTTCGCTGGGTGCGGCTTTTGCTTTTGGCTCGTCAACGGTTTTTTCCAAGCGCGCTTTGCAAAAAATCAGCTACCGGCTGGGCACTTATCTGCGCTTTGGCTTAACTACCGTTTTGATGTTTTTTATCGCCGCTGGCTTTGGCAATTTAGGCGCCGTCACTCAAGTTACTTGGCAGCAATTTTTGGTATTTCTAACCATTGTTTTCACTTCCGGCGCCGCGGCCATGTTTTTGTATTATTATGGCTTAAAATGGGTCACGGCTTCGGTTTCAACCATTTGCGAATTAGCTTTTCCGCTTTCGGCAATTTTGTTTGAATTTTTACTGCGCGGCCATTGGCTGACTTGGTCGCAGTGGCTGGGAGTGGTGGTTTTGTTCGTGGCAATTTATCAGGTCAGCCTGACAGCGCAAAGTAATAATTCGCCGATTAAAGCTTAAAATAACGAAAACACAAAAATACCATAGCAGAAAAATTGTTTTTGTGCTTTTTTGTTTTTGTGAAATAAAAAAAGAGCCGACATTACGGTGACATACTGTCGGCAGGGTAAAGAGAAATAAGACGACGGGACATAACTTAGTTGCTGCCTCGCTCGCCCGCTGTTCTCTGACGTTCTTGAGTTTCCTCAAGTAAAACAATGAGCTGAAAAACTGGTAATGGAACAATTGCCACTGCCGGTTTACCATGTCTGGTGATGGCTGTTATTTGTCCGCCATAGCCGGCCAGATTGACTAATTCGCCAAGGTATCGTCTTGTTTGAGTCAGCGTGACTCTGTTGGTTACTGCTACCATTAATTGTACCTCCCGGTCTTGCGGCTGTCGTCGTTATGAAGTAGCGGATGTGTTCATGGAGACTTAAGGATGTTTTCTGCCACCCATTTCCGTAATCCTAAGCGGGCACCAGGATGGGTGTTTTCAAAACTTCGCAGCCATCCTTCCAGTACCTCATCTGTTTTCCAGCCGGAAGTCCTGGACTGAGCGGCTAAAAGTCTGAATCCTTGGCAAGCGGAATCGAACCAGGTTCGCCTAGAGGCTTCATCATCTGCCTTTCTGGGCAGTAACCGCAGGCCGTGCATGCCGTTTGTCGGTGACTTTCCGAAAACCGGATCGATTTGACCGGAAATCATTGCATACCAGGTTTCCCGAAATTTCATGTCGGTCTGTTGACTGATTATCGCCAGACATAGGGCAGTCCCTAATGGGATTTCTTGCCAGGCACTGTCAAGTGTGTGTTTAGTGGCGCGTTCATGCAGCTGGCAAAGCGGTTCCCAAAGTGTTGAATGAAACGGTATTGCCGTGCATAATATCAGCAGGTTATAGAGAAGCTTGTCGGGAAAGCTGCCAGGTCGCGTCCGGTCAGGCTGGCTGTACAAAATCACAGCCAGGTAAGCGGCCAGGGCGACTTCAGCCTCATACCGAATTGCTCCCATCGGCAATGCCTTTGCCAGAGCAAGGTACGGTTCCTCTTCTTCCTGTTGAGGAAGACCGATGCCCTGCAGCCAGTCGATTAGCTGGTTCTGTTCGCTACTTGGACGCTCGGCCAGCATTAATAACAACATCCTTTGTAAAGATTCACTCTTGTCCATGATAAACTCCTTTCCTTAGCAGTATCGTCTTTAATCAGATTGCAATTTTAAGCTTAATATTACTAATAGAAAAAGTCAATTTTTGTGAATAAAAAAGAGCCTTTATGTAATGAGACTCAACCATTTGAAAAAAATATAATTTCCTATATAATAAAAGTGTGCCAAGCCAGCTTTCCGGAGAACCCCGTAGGTTAGTCGGAGCCGGGATGCGGCTGGCTGAAGGATGTTACTTCAGGGCATTCTATAAAAGTGTGAAATTGGCTGGAGATCTTAATTCAGTTGTTTCACCCCTTGTCAAGAACTTTCATTGCACTAGCATCCCACTAGGCCAAAGTTACCATCATCTTGCCAATTCTCTGGTGGTTTCTTTGGCCTTATTTTTTGATAAAAAAATCACGCCGGGCAATCTTTCAATTGCTCGGCGTGGGTATATTTCTATTTTGCCCTCCTTCCTTGGTCAGCTGGTCATAGCAACCGCCGATTTGCTCGGCGATTTGGACACGTCTTTCGTGCCGGCCTCTTTCGGTTTGCCGTTGTCTAGTACCGCTGCCATCAGTCCTTTCATTCCTTCGAGTCGCGGCAGGTCGTATTCACCAAACAGGCGGCGCAGAACCGTCGCTAATTCCGGCGAAAGCGTGATTGCCCCCTTTTGCAGTGCGGTCCGAACCAGTGACTCTTCCTCGAAAGCGCTCCGGCAGAGTTCCTTTGCGCCCAGGGCGTTCTTGACGAATCCCTCTTGGGCCAGGGCGTTCTTGACGAATTCCTCTTGGGCCAAGGTGGCTTCAATAAATGATTCCTTGTCCACTGGGGAGCAGAATACATATTTGTCTTCCACGCTGACGAGCAGGATCTCCCACGATTGGGCGTTGGAGACAACCACGAATTCGCTGTCTTCGATTGTACCATGCAGCATCTTCTTGACAGCGTCCGCCGCCCGCCCCTTGGCTGCTTCAATCATATCAGCCAGCGGCTCGGCTTGGGCCTGGAATGTTTCGATGGCTTCCTTCTTGCCCTCAACTTCCTTCGCAAGTGCGTCGAGGATTTGCTGCTGGCCGGCCAGCAATTGGGCCCGGCCCTGGTCGTAGAAAGTCCCGACTTTGGCGCCTTTGGCGTCGTTCAGGTGATACTGTCTGTCCTCGCCGCCGTTATAGACGATACGAACACCGCCCTTTTGAACTGCCACGGCGAATCTGCCTACCTCAAGCTGGGATAGGGCATATGTCAGCTCTGCCCGCTTAAGCTGCAGCTTCTTTTCCCGGTCCGGCACTCCGGTTTCCAATTCTTCCAAGGCTCTCTGGTCCTTGTGCTGCCGCTTCAGGAGATCGACAACTCTATCAAGCAATGTCTGTACGTCCAGGTCGACTTGATTCTTCGGCAAAGCGACAAGCCTTTGGGTCCGCTGGAGTACCAAACTGTCGTCTCCAATGGCACGGAGCCGAACCCGGCGATAGCCCGGTTCCATCAGCAGTAGCTGTACTAGGTCGGGTTCCTCGCCTAAGGCCTCTTGTCCGGCCCGGATCAATCTCCTGACTTGCTCCGCCGCGGCGTCATCTCTCGCCAAAATTCCTAAGTTCCTTACATCTATCATGGTTTTCGTTTCCTTTCCACTCTGTTTATTCTTTGCCAAAACTCACAAATACTATACAAGACATCGTGTTATCCAGACACAACATCGTTTTATCTTGGCATAATTATTGTTAATTGTCAAGAATTAATGAAAAATGGTATAATATTGATTAGGAAGTCAGTTATTAGGTATCTAGATAATAATACTAAATTCATAATTTTAATTCATAGAACATATAACAGGCGTCTTCGTTTGAGATGGCCAGGGTGAATTGTTCCATGTTCCATGTTCCATGTTTCATGTTTCATGATACATGATACATGATCTAAATATGTCTAAGGGAAGTAAAAAGATTTTAATTATTGAGGATGATCCAATCACCAAGTCCGAAAGAGTATTTTTAAATTTCAATCTTAAAAGCTCGGAAACACCCGTGGCTTACATAGCAGAAAGATTAAGGTTTGATTAGAGACTTGGTGCGGGGCGAGAGTCGGAGCCATTGAGTCAATTTTGTTAAATTATGGCAAACAAAAATAAAAAAATCCTGATTATAGAAGATGATAAATTCCTGGCCAAAATGCTTGGCCGGATGCTTGAATCGCATAATTATGAAATCATTATGGCCAGCAACGGCAAAGAAGGATTAATTAAATCCTCGGATAATGATATTGATTTGATTTTGCTCGACATAATGTTGCCGGATATTGACGGTTTTGATTTACTAGAGACAATCAAAGGCAATGATAAAACCAGAAAAATCCCGGTCATCATCGTTTCTAATCTGGGCCAGCCGGAAGATATGCAGCAAGGCCGGCGGCTTGGGGCGATTGATTATTTGGTGAAAAGCAATTTAAGTCTTGATGAGGTGGTGGCAAAAATTAGAAAATATTTACCTATAACATAATACCAATCTACCCGCTACGCCGTAGCGTTAGCGAAGCGAATCTACAAATATTCGTAGATTAGTATGGATTGGTAGATGCGGATAATATCTATGAAGATTTCCAATCAAAAATTAAAACTTTTAGTCCAGGAATTGGATTTGGTGCCCAAGGAAAGATTAGAGGCAGCCTATAATTATGCCGAAAAGAACAGCCGGCCCTTGGCTGAAGTTTTGGCTGAAAGTGATCTGATTTCTGATGACCACCTGGGTCAGATTATTGCCGATGAACTGAAATATGATTTTGTCGACTTAGACAAAGTCGCCATTCCCGAAGAAGTTTTGAATTTGATTCCAAAGGTTATGGCCAAAAAGCAAAAAGTGATTGCCTTTGACCGAACCGCAGAAGGAATTAAGTTAGCCCTGGTTAATCCGGGGAATTTGACGGTTATCAATCTATTGGAAAAAAAGACCGGCCAGGCGGTCATCCCTTATTATACGACAGAAATGAATATTGAGAGTGCTTTGGCAAAATACCAAAAGGGGATTCAAAAAGAGTTTGCGGAAATCATTCAGGAAAATATCAGTCAAGCCAAAAAAGGGGCCAAAGCCGAAGATCTGCCCGTGATTAAAATTGTCGATACCATTTTAGAATATGCTTATGAAAATCGGGCTTCAGATATTCATATCGAACCCGGTGAGGAGAAAACCCTAGTTCGTTTCCGCCTTGACGGCATTTTACACGATATCATCTATTTGCCCAAAGAACTTAATGATTTGGTGGTTACCCGAATTAAAATTTTGGCCAAGCTGAGAACCGATGAGCATCGGGCCGCCCAGGACGGAAAAATCAGAGTCAAATTTGAAAACGAGAAAGTTGATGTCCGAATTTCGATCGTGCCGATTGTTGAAGGCGAAAAAATCGTGATGCGCCTGCTCTCCGAAAGGAATCGCCAGCTTGGTTTGGAAGATTTAGGGTTAAATGGTGAGGATTTGGTCAAATTAAAGAAAGAATACAGCAAACCTTACGGCATGATTTTGGCCACTGGGCCGACAGGAGCCGGTAAATCTACCACCCTTTATGCCATTTTGAAAATTTTGAATCGTCGGGAGGTTAATATTTCTACGATTGAAGACCCGGTCGAATATGATATTGAAGGCATCAATCAAATCCAAGTCAATCCGAAGACTAATCTGACTTTTGCCAATGGCCTAAGGTCCATTTTGCGCCAAGACCCGGATATTATTATGGTGGGTGAAATTCGTGACGAGGAAACAGCCGACATGGCTATTAATTCCGCCATGACCGGCCATTTGGTTTTATCTACGCTTCATACCAATGATGCACCGACGGCTCTGCCGCGATTTTTGGAAATGAATATCGAACCTTTTTTGATTGCTTCCACCGTTAATATTATTATTGCTCAGCGCTTAATGCGGAAAAATTGCAGCCAATGCATCATCAGCGAAGAAACAAGTTCCGAAAAACTAAAAGATAAATTTTCCCCCGCTTTGATTGATAAGTATTTCGGCCCCAATAAAAAAAATATCAGAATTTATCATGGCAAAGGTTGCCCGGTTTGCGGCGGCACCGGCTATTCCGGCCGCGTCGGAATTTTTGAAGTCTTAGCCGTCACCGAAGCAATCCGCGATTTAATAATGCGGCGGGCTAATGCGGATGAAATCAGGAAGCAAGCGATAAAAGAAGGCATGCGGACAATGATTGAAGACGGGATCAAAAAAGTTTTGGCCGGGGTCACGACCATTGAGGAAGTCCTGCGAGCGACTAGGGAATAATATAACGGCGCGGAATTTTCCGCGTTATTCCGTATTTATGAAGTTTTCTTACTCCGCAGTTGATACTGCAAGTAAAATCAAAAAAGGGATAATCGAGGCGGCTAATTTGAAAGAGGCGACTCGATTATTAATTGACCAGGGTTGGTATATCAAAAAAATCATTCCGCGCGGCGGCTTAAGAACCGGTTGGCATGATTTTACTTTTGGCGGCGTATCTTTGCTGGAAAAGGTTTTATTAGTTAAGCATCTGTTAACGATGCTTAAATCGGGGATTAGTATCAACGAAGCTTTGGAAGTGATTGCCAGCCAGTCAAACTCAAAAAAATTCAAAGTGGTGGTCAGCCAAATTGTGGAAAAAATAAAAACCGGGCAAAGTTTGGCCAGCGCGATGGCGGCCTTTCCTAAAATTTTTGATCCTTTAATAATCAACATCATCAGAGTCGGAGAAGAAAGCGGCACCCTGGAGGAAAATTTGCAGTATTTGGCCGATGAATTAGAGGACCGGCTGGAGATCAGAAGAAGCATTAAAACTGCCGCTTTTTATCCTTCAATTATTTTATCCGCCACTTTTGGCTTGGGTTTGGTTTTGGCATATTTTGTTTTGCCAAAAATCACTCGTTTATTCAAAAGTTTGAGTTTTGAACTGCCGTTATCGACTAAAATTTTGCTTTGGGCGGCTAATTTCATGGATCAATACGGCCTTTATTTGATTATTGGAATTATTATCGGCCTGATTGCCCTTAGGCTGCTGATTACTTGGAAAGCGTTTAAGCCCGTTTGGCATAACTTTATTTTGAAAATCCCGGTTATCAACGACATTGTAATCAATTATAATTTAGTTTTAATCTGCCGGACTTTGGGGATATTATTGAAAAGCGGTTTAACTATTGATCAGGCCGTTAATATCGCTGTTTTGACCACTAATAATTTCGTTTATAAAAAAAGGCTGGAAAAGTCATTGCCTCAGATTCAAAAAGGCAAGAGATTTTCTGATATTTTGGCCAGTTTTCGCCAGTCGAAAAGAGCGCCGCTTTTTCCCCTGCTGGTCACCAAAATGATCAATATCGGCGAAAGAAGCGGCCGGCTGGAAGAATCTTTGTCTTATCTGGCCAGTTATTTCCAGAAGGAAGTTGATAACACCACTAAAAATTTGACTATTATTTTAGAGCCAATTTTATTAATCATTGTCGGCTTGGTCGTTGGTTTCGTGGCAGTTTCGGTGATTTCGCCAATTTATCAAGTGACCGGCCAGTTTCGACAATAATGAATAATTTTTGGGAATCCAGAGTTTGCTCTGGGGTTAATATTTTATCCAATGAAGGGTTTTACTCTAATCGAACTAATAATAGTTTTAGGCATCTTGGTGTCAGTGGCAGTTTTAAGCCTGCCTTTTATTCAGTCTTTCCAAGCCTCTTCTGATTTATATACTTACGTTGATACTATCAGCCGGACTCTCCAACGAGCCCAACAGCAAGCAATTGCTGGCCAGGGCAGCTCAAGTTGGGGGGTTTATTTTGATAATCCTAATAAAAAATTTATTTTATTCAAGGGTGATAATTACGCCGGCCGTGATCCTAATTACGACCAGGAAACAAAATATCCGGCCATCTTTAGTGTCAGCACTGATTTTGGTGATGAAATTCATTTTTCCTTATATTCGGGCCGGCCTTCAAACTTTGGGACAACGACCGTGGTCAGTGCAAACAATGAAACTAAATATATCGTCATTAAAGACTTTGGCTTAATTCAAGTCAATGACTGAAAAATTACAAAAACACAAAAATATAAAACATACTCTACTCGGTGAGCCGGTTTTAACCGGCGACCAAGAAAGGCAAGATGGGGTTAAAGCCCCATCACCTAATCTTGTTTTTGTTTTTTTTGCCTTTCGTGATACAAAAAAGCTTGGCTTTAGTTTGGTTGAGCTTATTCTAGCCATTGCCTTGTTTGGTTTGTTTGCCACGGCTTTAATCGGTCTTTTAATGAATTCTTATGGCAGTGATTTTCAGGCGGAAGAAAAAGAAAAAGCTAATCTTTATGCCCAGGAAGGCTTGGAAGCAGTTTGGTCAATTCGCCGGCAAGCCTGGAACTTATTGGAAAATGGTGATCATGGCTTGGATAAAGGCAGCGGCCATTGGCAATTTTCTAGCAGCCCCGATTTGCTGGAAGAAAAATACACTCGAACAATTACAATTGCTGACGCTTGCCGGAATCTCGGCGGTGATATTACTGATTGTTCAGTGCCAGGCGCTTTAGTCGATCTCCATACCAAAAAAGCAACAGTTATTGTTACTTATCCGGCGATTACCGGCATTACTAATCGACTTGCGCTTTTGGCATATCTAACCACCTGGCAGTCAAAAGATTTCATTCAAACCGACTGGTCCGGGGGAGGGGGACAAACTGTTTGGTCCGGTGCGAATCGTTATAGCAGCGATGACGGCAATCTTGATGTCACGGGTGCCGGTCAAGTCACTTTGGCCGGCTCAAGCGGCGGGGGCTGCGGCAATAAGGTTTGGTCTTTTGCTAATGCTGATGACTACACGCTTTCTAACCCAGCCAAAATTGAAGTGATTAATGGTTTTGCCCAGCTTAAATCCCAAGCCGGTCCGCCCGCTACCAGCCAAACTGTTAACCCCAGTTTTAATACCACCCTTAATCCATGGACAACTGGCAGCTGGGGGACAATTAGCCCGACATTTTCCCGTCCGACCGGCGGTAATCCAAGTCGCTATGCCCGGATCAGTTTTCCCAGTGCCAGAAATCGAATTTCCGGCGGTTTTTACCAGCAGCAATTTACCGTTACCCAGTCAGATATTATTTCGGCTAGTTTAAATTTAGATTGGCGGGTGTTTACCGCCAGCCGAGTGCCAGACAGCTTAATTCTTTATGCCTTTGTTGATACGGTATCAGGCGCACCGACCATTGGCCAAGAAGTTTGGAATTCAGGCAGTTTAAGCGGCACCACTAACTGGAGCACGGTTTCTAATATTAATGTTTCAACCAAAGTTTTCGGGCCAGGGACTTATTATCTTAAAATTGTCGCTTATGTTGATTATCCTAATAACAGAAGTGCCAGTTATCAAGTTGGTTTTGATAATGTCTTGTTGAGTTGGACTTATCCGACCAACCCCACTTATCCTGCCGATAAGCCCAATGTTAATCCCAGCTTACCTTATTCAGTCAGCGGACTTGACGCTTGGTCGGCTTTTACCGAAGTGGCAAATAAAAACGGCGGGGAAATTTATTACCAAATATCTGATGGCGCAACTTGGTATTGGTGGAATGCCGGCTGGATCCCAGCTAATATTGGTTTGGGTACAACTGATTATAATCCGGCCAGTGAAGTTAATGCCAATATCTCTTCTTTCCCAACTGTCAGCGGCCAGATATTATTTAAAGCCTTTTTGGCTTCCAGTGGTACCCAGCTGGTGCAGCTTGATGAAATCAAAATTTCCTGTGCCCAATATTATGATTGGTCTTTTGATATGCCGGCAGATTATACTTATAATCCCGCCGAAATTGAAATGACTGGCGGCTCGGCCCGACTGGTTGGCAGCAGCTCTTGTACTGGTTTGCCCAATGCTTGCAATACCTATAGCGAACAAGTCTCATGCGAAGGCCAAAGCGGCTGTGCTTGGACTTTGGGTAGCGGCAGTTGCCAAAACAATGGCCAGTGCAGCTCCTTATCGCGAACTCAATGCAATACTTGCAGTGCCGGCGGTTGCTATCGCAGCGGTAACCGCTGTCGGGGTACGCTGAACTGTTCGGTTTATAATCAGACTGCCTGTAGCAGCTGCAGCCAATGCCGCTGGGTTACCAGTAGCGGTTCCTGTAGCGGCACCCCTAACGCCTGTAATACCTATAGTGACCAAGTCTCATGCGAAGGCCAAAGCGGCTGTGCCTGGTCTGGCCTTTATCCGATTAGTTCAAATATTCAATCGGCTAACTCTTATAATACGCCCAGCGTTTGGGAATATACTGCCTTTGTTGAAAACGCAACCAAAAATGGTGGGGAAGTTTATTATCAGCTTTCTGACGGTACAACTTGGTATTGGTGGAATGGTTTGGATTGGTCACCAGCCGGAACAACTAATTACAATCCGGCCAGCGTGGTCAATGCCAATATCTCTTTACTGCCGACCACGACTCAGCAGATCGGCTTCAAAGCTTTTTTAATCGGCGACGGAACGCAGGCAGTCCAATTAAATAACGTCCGGATTGGCTGGGGCGAGTCAGTTGCTAATAGCGGCTATGCTCCTTTCGGCTATTTGATTTCTTCCGCTTTTAATATGGGTCCGCTTGCCAGCCCCAGCATCATTAAATGGACCGAGGTTATTCCGGCTTGTTCGCCGGCTTGCAGTGTGAAATTTCAGCTAAGAACCGCGCCGGATGCTGGCGGTTCTCCCGGCAGTTGGAGCAATTGGTATGGCTCAGCCGGCAGCGGCACGTATTTTACCAATCCAGCCGGTAGTCTTATTTCGCCGGATTTGAATTCTAACCAGTGGCTTCAGTACCGGGCCGAACTGACCGGCGATGGCATAAAGACGCCGATTTTAGAGGAAGTTAAAATTAATTATTTACCATGATAAAATTCCAAATTACAAATAATTGTCTTTCAGCCATTGTTCGGAATTTGAGATCTGGTGCTTGTGGTTTCCATCAGCGACTTTTCGGCTTCGCTCAAGGCCGTCTCGATTCTACCGAGAGGCGGCGGCGGGGCTTTACTTTAGTTGAGCTGATAATCTATCTTGGTATTCTCAGTATTATGTTGGTCTCGATGTCTTATTTAATGCTTGATATTTTAGGCGGGCAAACAAAAATTTATGGTAACCAAGACGTCAATCAGAATTTAAGGTTTGTCAGCAATTATTTAATTAAAGATATCAGGGCAGCTCAGAATATTGGCAGCTTAAGCGCTGACACTTTGGTTTTGGTTATGCCCGGTGATGATATTACCTATAGCTTTGTCGCAGATGGAAAAAAATTGACTCGCCAGCTGGGCAGCAATAGTCCCGTTCAATTAAACAGCGATCGGCTGGAAATTGTGGGAAATTTTTCCGATCTTTCTTATTTTAATAAAGCCAAGGAAGTTGGCGTTTATTTAGCGATTATGTACAAAAATCCGGATAATTTACCTGATTATAATGCGAGCACCACTAGTGCTTTCAGCGTGGGTTTAAGGGGCCGGCGCTGAGTTAAAATAATCAATTTTAATAATAGTAATAATAATGGATCTGACTAGCAGACATTTATTAGGCGGGAGCAAACCAAAAGGCTACATTGCTTTAGTCGCTCTTTTGATAATTGCCGCCGCGGCTTTGACTATCGGTATTGCCGTCAGTTTAACCGGCATTGAAGATCTCCAAATCAGTTTTGGCAAAAGCCAAGCCCTAACCGCGCAAACTTTGGCTAATACTTGCCTGGAGGATGGCTTAGAGCGGCTGCGAAACAGCTGGGGCAGTTATTCGGGTTCATTGTCAGTCGGGGAAAATTCTTGTATAATAAGGACAGTTATTGACGGCAGTACAGCCATTTTGACCGCTACCGGGACAGTTGATATCTATACCCAAAAAATCCAAATTCAAGTCGATAATAATTTAGATGTCGTCTCTTGGCAGGATGATTAACCCTTTTCTGCCGTCTCGATAATTAAGACACTATTATAAAAATAATAAGGAGGAAAAAATGATTAAAAAACAAATTTTTGGGCTTGATATCTCCGATCATTCCCTGGAAGCTTTGGTGGTAAGCAAGCCTTTGCTTGCCTCGCCGAAGATTGTTTCTTATTCGCGGGTAGTTTTTGCCGGTGAAGTGGTAAAAAATGGGATTATTAAAAATAAAGCCAAGCTGGCTGAAAATATCGCCAAACTTTTGAATTCCAGCCAGCCCCAGCCGATTAAAACTCCTTATTGCATTTTGTCTTTACCGGAATCTCAAGTTTTTACCACGATTTTTAAATTACCCGCCGGTTTAAAATATAAAGAAATAAAAAATACCATTCCTTATAAAGCCGAAGAGGTCATCCCGTTCAAGTCAAATGAGGTCTATTTTGATTTCAAAACAATCAGCATTCAGGGTGCCAGCCAGGAAATTTTCTATGCGGCCGTGCCGATGAAAATAGTTGACAGCTACGTTGATATTTTACAAAGCCTTAATCTTGAGCCGGTGGCTTTTGATTTAGAGTCAGTCAGTTTAGGCCGGGTTTTATTGCCCCAAGCCAAAAAATCGGGCAAAGCCAAGCTGATAATGGATATCGGCGCGCGGACGACTAATCTTAATATTTTTGATAAAGCCGGCCTGAGGCAAAGTTTAGCGATTAAAATCGCGGGTGAACGCTTTAGCAAGGCCGTGGCGGCGAAATTGAATATCGATTTAAAACAGGCCGAAGAACTGAAAAAAAAGAATGGCTTTGATCCCAAAAAACAGGAAGGAAAAGTCTTGTTGGTTTTGCAGAATGAATTTAAGCGAATTATCGAAGAAACTAAAAAATTAATTGATTATTACCAAACCCAGAACCAAAGCCAGATTGATGAAGTAATTTTAGTGGGCGGTTCGGCTTTATTGCCGCAGCTGGATCAGTATTTAGCGGATAATTTAGGAATTCAGGTTAATATCGGCACGCCTTTAAATAAGCTGGCTGATCCGAGGGGTTTGACTGGCGTTAAAAGCAAAGCCGTTTTATTTGCCAATGCGGCCGGTTTAGCCTTGCGGGCAATTACCAAAAATCCAGTCAGCGATGATATTAATCTATTGCCCGTCAAAATTAAGCGGTTTGCGTTAGCGCCTCGCCAAACGGAAAGGCGCGCTTGGCATTTGATTTATATTCGTTTAGTGATTTTTGCGGTTTTAGTGGCTGGTTTTTTTGCCGTTTTTTATTTACGGAATTCGGGTCAAGATTTATACCAAAAGTTTTTTCCGTTGCCTCAATACGAGACAGCGACCGATCCGGGAATTGATTTTGATTTTTTGGATCAGCTCAGGGCGAATCTTTCGACTCCAACAACAACGCCAACTACTACCCCAGTGCTGGCGCCAACCAGAAAAATTAAAATTAAAAAAACTACCCCCGGTTTTTTGAATGTCCGGGAAGGGGCCGGGGCTAGTTACCCCACAATTGGCCAGGCAAATTCAGGAACAGAATTTGATGTGCTTGCTGAACAGGATGGTTGGTATCAGATTAAATTTAAGGGCGAAGAGTTGGGCTGGGTTTCAGGCAGTTTTGTTGATCTAGTTGAAGCCAAGCCAGAAACCTCAGAAGCAGCAATCAAATTACCCGCCAAAATTAGAATTAAAGAGACGAGTTTAGGCTACCTGAATCTTCGAGCCGAACCCAAAACCAGTTCGGCTAAAATTGGTGAAGCTTTAGTCGGCCAAGAATATCCAGTTTTGGCCGAAGAAAACGGCTGGTACAAAATTCAATTTAATCAAGAAGTGGTTGGTTGGGTTTCTTCCCTTTATGTTGATAAATTAGAATAGTTTAGTCTTTGGTTTTATGGTATAATTATTAAGAAGGGTGCTGTATAATGTCAGATATTATATTAATATATTTATTTAATTAATTAAAAAAGGAATAAAGGGGGTAAATTTATGAAAAAACGCGAAGGCTTTACTTTAATTGAGCTTTTGATCGTTATCGGGGTGATTGCGATTTTAGCGGGTATTATCTATGTCGCTGTTGATCCCGCCCGCCGGCTGGCCGAAGCCAGGAATGCCGAGCGCTGGAGTTCGGCTAATGCGGTTTTGAATGCCGTTTTGAAGTATACGGTTGATCAGGCCGGCCAATTGCCAGCCACGGCAACCGCTATTGATAATGCCGCTGGCACAGTTCAAATTATTGGCGAAGGCGGTGCCGCCTGCCCCGTTACTTGTAGCGGTGAGACAGTCGCTCCTACCAATTGTTTTGTTTCCGGTCTTGATACCGATTTGGTAGATAATTATCTGGCCGCCATTCCGCAAGATCCGAGTAATGGCAGTGCCAACGACACCAGGTATTTCATTAACAAAAGTGCCAATGGCCGAATTACTGTTGGCGCTTGTGATGAAGAAGCAGTTGGCGGTGTCACCCCAACAATTAGCGTGAGTCGCTAGGCAGTGATTTGCTAGAAAATTTTTAGTCTTTTTATAAGCCAGTTGCAGTCGGGTTAAAAGCCGGCTGCAGCTGGTTTTTTGTTCAGCAATTTTATGGTATAATAGATAATAATCTTAAATTCTAGGGTATGATTAAAAAAGCAGTATTCATTATCGCCCAGCATGATTTCCGTGACGAGGAGCTTTTAATAACCAAAGAAGTTCTGGAAAAGCGGCAAATCGAAAGCAAAATTGCCAGTAAAACCAGGCATAAAGCTTTGGGCAAGCTCGGGACAGAGATTAAGCCCGATTTAGCCATTGCGGAAATTGAGGCTTCTGATTTTGATGCCATTATATTTATTGGCGGCCGCGGCGCCCGAGATTATTTTTTTGATCAAGACGTTCTGCAATTAGCTAAAGATTTCAGAAGCCGGGGCAAAATTTTAGGCGCAATCTGCGTTGGGCCATCAATTTTGGCCAATGCCGGAGTCCTGATCAGTAAAACCGTTACCGCTTTTCCGACTGAAGAAGAAAATTTAAGAGACAAAGGCGCCGACTATACCGGCATGCCGGTCGAAGTTGATGGCAATATCGTCACGGCCAAAGATCCGACTGCGGCCAAAGAATTCGGCGAGAAACTAGCCTATCTTCTGGAAGACTGATTGTCTATCAAGTAAGTTTAATATGAAATAACCTCGCTTTGATCCAGCGGGGTTTTTAATTGGCCTTGACTCTTGTTTCGGTTGTGGCTTATAATAAAGAAACAAATAAATATTAAGCTAATTTTTAATCAAAGGGCAAAAGCCCTTCGTTTGACGTTGGCTTTATCCAGCCAAATAAAGTCACTACCCCCAGAGAAAGAAAAAGACTCTCCGCGCGCGGGGCGGGAGAGCCGTGAAAGAGAAAGAGCATTGTGCCGTTATGGCAGCTGGATGATATTGACAGTAGCTGTCTCGTTGTCGATTATTTCCCGGCACTGTTGAATGGCTTCTTCATGATGCTCGGCGCAATGGGGGACTTGGGTTACTGCTCCCGACTTTTCCGATATTAGCGCCGTATGGGTCGCGAGTTTTCGTGCCGAGCCGTTGCAGATCTGACAAGTGATCCACGGCCTTTGATCAAAGACCAAGAAACTCTTCCCATCGCCCGGTGTGAACACGAAGATGTTGTCGTCACTGGAATCCTGTTCTTCGAAATCCGGGTGCGGTTTGAGCCAGTTCGAGGGGACCATCATCTCGACAAACCCGTCTTTGTCGACGGGTTTAATACTATAGACCTCGGTCTCCTCGCCGAAGAGAAGTTGATCTAAAGTATTAACAGGAACAAACACCTTGGTACACTTTCTGATGTCCATGTTGTTTACCCTCCTAGGTGTAGACATCCTCATTAAACTAAACCGATAAATTAAATTATCATATAATAAGTATTATGTCAAGCCAAGCCAAATGCCTAAATTTGAATTAGACAAAAAGCTAAAGCCACGGGGTGACCAGCCCAAGGCAATTAAGCAGTTGGTTGCTGGTTATAAAAAATTTCCCCAGCAGACGCTTTTAGGCGTGACCGGCTCGGGCAAGACTTTTACGATTGCCAATCTCATCCAGCAAGTCCAAAAGCCGACTTTGGTTTTATCGCATAACAAAACTTTAGCCGCCCAGCTTTATCAGGAATTCCAAAGTTTTTTCCCCAAAAATCGGGTTTGCTATTTTGTTTCATACTACGATTATTATCAGCCGGAAAGCTATTTGCCAGCTTCAGATACTTATATTGAAAAAGATGCCACGATTAATGAAGTCATTGAGCGTTTGCGTCTGGAAGCGGCCACTTCCTTGCTGGCCAGAGAAGATGTTATAGTTGTTGCTTCGGTTTCCTGTATTTATGCTTTTGGCCAGCCGGCGGATTTTGAAGGTGAAAGTTTTCATCTGACCGTTGGCCAGAAATTAGACAAGCGCGATTTACTGGCGGCTTTGATCAAGATTCAGTATGAAAGAAATGATACTGAATTGCGGTTTGGCCGATTCCGGGTCAGAGGTGACAGTATCGATATAATCCAAGGTTCGGCCAACAGCAGTATTGTCAGAATTCAGTTATTTGATGATGTAATAGAGGCTATTTCTGATATTGATAAAATGACCGGTAAAAAAATTAATGATTTGCATGATGTTTTTATTTACCCGGCAAAACCTTTTGTCGTACCAGAAGACAGGCTTGGACCGGCTTTAGATTCGATTAAAAAGGAATTGCAAGAGCGTTTGCCAGCACTGGACACCATTGAGGCCTATCGGCTGAAGCAGCGGACTAATTATGACTTGGAAATGCTTGAGCAGCTTGGCTATTGCAAGGGCATGGAAAACTATTCTCGACATTTTGACAACCGAAAACCCGGCCAGCCGCCGTTTACTTTGCTTGATTTTTTTGAATATGCGGCTCGTGATTGGCTTTTGGTAATTGATGAAAGCCATCAATCAATCCCTCAAATCGGCGGAATGTACCATGGTGATTTTGCCCGAAAAAAAAATCTGGTTGATTACGGCTTTCGCTTGCCTAGTGCCTATGACAATCGGCCGCTGAAATTCCAGGAATTTGAAAAGTATTTAAAGCATGTCATCTATACTTCAGCCACTCCTAGCGATTACGAACTCCAGAGTAGCGGCCAGGTAGTTGAACAGATTATTCGGCCAACCGGTCTGATTGACCCGCCGATTGAAGTCAGGCCGGTGGAAGGCCAAGTGCCGGATTTGCTTTTGGAAATTCAAAAAGTCATTGATAAAGGCTATCGGGTCTTGGTAACGACTCTGACCAAAAGACTGGCGGAAGATTTGTCTACTTATCTGGTTGACCAAGGAATCAAGGCAGTCTATCTTCATTCGGAAATTCAAACCTTGGAAAGAACAAAGATTATTCATGGATTGCGAATTGGTAAATATGATGTTTTGGTTGGCATCAATTTGTTGCGGGAAGGTCTGGATTTACCCGAAGTTGCTTTGGTGGCAATTTTGGATGCCGACAAAGAAGGCTTTTTAAGAAATGCTCGAAGCTTGATTCAGACCGCCGGCCGAGCAGCCAGAAATGTCGATTCCAAAGTGATTATGTATGCTGACCGAAAAACAGGGTCGATTAAAGAAGCGATTGCCGAAACTAATCGCCGGCGAAAAATCCAGGTTGCTTATAATAAAAAGCACGGCATTACGCCAAAAAGCATTGTCAAAGCTGTTGCCGAAGAAGAAGTGGTTGTAGAGCCGGGAGAAAAGGGCCGTGAGTTTGATTTGGATAATTTAATCATTGATTTGGAAGGGCAGATGAAAGTCGCGGCAGATAATTTAAATTTTGAGAAGGCGATTGAGTTGAGAGAGAAAGTGGAAAAGTTAAAGAAGAAATTAAAATTATAGCTGGCTCGGAAAGACGCCTTGCCCCTAACTTAAAATAATTTTTGTCAAGGAAAACTGATAATTTTTGTCTAAGATATGAGAAAATAATACAAAATGTAATAGTGAGTTCAGCAAGTTCAGTTTATTCAGCACATTCAGCTGAACTCGCTGAAATAGCTGAACCTGCTATTTATTAACAAAATATTATGTCTGATAAATACATCACCATTCGCGGCGCTCGCGAACATAATCTAAAAAACATCGACGTGGAAATCCCGATTGATAAGCTAACTGTCATCACCGGTTTGTCCGGCTCGGGAAAATCGACGCTGGCTTTTGATACCCTTTATGCCGAGGGTCAGCGCCGGTATGTTGAGTCTTTATCAGCTTATGCCCGGCAGTTTTTGGGTTTAATGAATAAGCCGGATGTGGATAAAATCACTGGTCTTTCGCCAGCAATTTCAATCGAACAGAAATCAATTTCCAAAAATCCACGTTCAACGGTTGGGACAATCACCGAAATCGCCGATTACTTACGCCTGCTTTATGCTAGAGTTGGTATTCCTCATTGTCCCAATTGCGGCCAGCGGATTATGTCGCAGTCGGCTGAAAGTATTACCGAGGCGTTATTGAAAGAAAAAAGCGGGACAAAACTCCAGATTTTAGCGCCGATTATTAGCGGCAAAAAAGGGACTTATGAAAAGTTGTTTCAAGATTTGGACAAAAAAGGTTATGTCCGAATCAGGCTGGACGGTGAAATCAAAGACTTAGCCGACCGGGATAATTTTAAATTGAACAAGCAGATTAAGCATAACATTGAGATAGTAATTGACCGACTGATAATCAAAAAAGGAATTGAATCTCGGCTCAATGAAGCAATCGAGACCGCTTTAGCTGAAGCCGAGGGGTTGGTTTTGGCAATCATTGGAAAAACCGAGCGGCTTTTTTCTCAAGCCAATGCTTGCACTGATTGCGGTATTTCGGTCGGCGAACTGCAGCCGCGAATGTTTTCTTTCAATTCGCCGTTTGGCGCCTGCCCGGAATGCCATGGTCTTGGTTTTTTGCAACAAGTCAGTCCGGATCTGGTTGTGGCCGATGCCAATTTATCTTTGGCTGAAGGCGTAATCAAACCGTGGCGGACCCATGGCGAAGGCTGGCGCAATCAGCAGCTTGACGGTTTAGCTAAATATTATAATTTTGATTTGTGGACGCCTTGGAAAAAATTACCGAAAAAAATTCAAGACATTATTTTATACGGCACTGAAGACGAGATTAAATTTGATATTAAGTCTTGGCAAGGCGGGATGAGCCATAGCTGGACCGGTGGGTTTGAAGGAGTAATTCCGCAAATCGAGAGATTATATAAGCAAACTGAATCTGATTGGCGCCGGACGGAAATGGAAAAATTCATGCATATCGGCGACTGTCCGGCTTGCCAGGGCAAGCGCCTGAAGCCAGAGAGCTTAGCGGTTACTGTTGGCAATAAAAATATTTGGGAGGTAATGGAATTTTCCATTGAAAAAGCTTTGGAATTTTTTAGCAGCTTGGAATTAACCAAACAGGAGACAGAGATCGCTTGTTTAATCCTTAAAGAAATTGATAATCGCTTGAAATTTTTGATTAATGTCGGCTTGAATTATTTAACCTTATCGCGGGCGGCCCAGACCTTGTCCGGCGGCGAGGCCCAGCGGATTAGATTGGCGACGCAAATTGGCTCGGAATTGCGCGGCGTTCTTTATATTCTCGATGAACCTTCCATCGGCTTGCATCAGCGGGATAATGAAAAATTAATCAGCACCTTGAGGAATTTGCGTGATTTGGGCAATACGGTGATTGTCGTTGAACATGACGAAGAAACAATTTTAAGTGCGGACTATGTTTTGGATTTGGGACCGGGGGCGGGAATTCACGGCGGTAAATTGGTCTGCGCCGGCAAACCCGAAGAGATAAAAAAATGTCCGGATTCAATAACCGGCCAGTATTTAACCGGCCAGAAATCAATCGCCGTGCCGGCTAAACGGCGCAAAGCCTTTGATTATTTAGAAATTTTTGGCGCCCAGCATAATAACTTGAAAAATATTGACGTTAAAATTCCGCTTAAGGTTTTTACCTGCGTTACCGGTGTTTCCGGTTCAGGCAAAAGCAGTTTAATTAATGATATTCTGTACAAGGCGCTATATAAAATATTTTGGGCCAGTTCGGAAAAACCAGGCAAGTATAAAAGCCTGAAGGGTTATGGCCATTTAGATAAAGCCGTAATTGTTGATCAATCGCCGATTGGCCGAACGCCGAGGTCTAATCCCGCTACTTACATTGGTGTTTTTACTTATATTCGCGAACTTTTTACCCTAACTAAAGAAGCCAAGGCTCGAGGTTACAAATCTGGCCGCTTCAGCTTTAATGTGTCCGGCGGTCGCTGCGAAGAATGCGAAGGTGATGGCGTAAAAAAAATTGAGATGAATTTTTTGCCCGATGTTTATATTGAGTGCGAAAAGTGTAAAGGTACGAGATATAATCAGGAGACTTTGGCAATCAAATACAAAAATAAAAGTATTGCCGATGTCCTTAATATGACAGTTGAAGAAGCGTTGGAATTTTTCAAAAATATTCCGCGAGTTGAATCCAAATTGCAAACACTTTATGATGTCGGACTGGGTTACATCACTTTGGGCCAAAGCGCCACAACTTTGTCTGGCGGCGAGGCCCAGCGAATAAAACTGACTTCTGAACTTTCCCGGAAAGGCGGAAACACTTTGTATATCTTAGACGAGCCGACAACTGGTCTTCATTTTGCCGATGTTAAAAGACTCCTGGATGTTTTGAATCGGTTGGTGGATAAAGGAAATTCGGTTTTAGTCATTGAGCATAATTTAGACGTGATTAAATCAGCCGATTGGGTTATTGATTTGGGGCCTGAAGGCGGGGATAAGGGCGGCCGGATTGTTGCCGAGGGTACGCCGGAAAAAATCGCCAAGTGCGCCAAGTGGAGTTACACCGGAAAGTATCTGAAGGAAGTGTTGAAATAATTTAGCTAATACAGCGGGTTCAGCTAGTTCAGTAAATTCAGCTGGCTTGAAAAAAAGAAAGACGACTGGGGGTTCAGTCGTCTGGAATGGTATTTGGGTCTGGCCTGATTAGGCCACAGTGGTCGCCTCGAAATCCCATGGGAACAGTCGGCGCATTGGCTGGTCTGGCGGGTAGTAATAAGCGACCTTTAGCCAGGCGCCTTGTCCCCGGTGGTGTCGCCACCTCTCTTTGTGGCGGTGGAAACGCCGGCGACTTTTCCTGACTACTTGGTCAGGCGACTCATGCAAGCCAAATGGAACTTCGGTGTTTCATGTTCCCTCCCTATACTCCACCCGCGGGGGAGACACGGTTGATACTGGCAATAGGTACCACACGGTCCGTGCAACAATCATGCTTAAACTGGAGCCTTACTGTTTCTCCCTGGCAAATTTCCATAACCTCAGCGCCGCGGCGTTTGCCATTGATAATCAAGGTCACGATGCCCTGTCCAATACATTTTCTCAGACCCGACTCCATTGTTTCCATTGCTTTCCTCCTAGTTGGCTTATTTGAATATTATAAATCATTAAGTAAATTGTCAAATGCGCCGATATGTCTGATTTAGTCAAAAAAATCGCTCAAGCACCTCACCAGCCTGGCTGTTATTTATTTCAAAACAAATACGGCCAGGTGATTTATGTTGGCAAAGCCAAGGATATCAAAAAACGGGTCGGCAGTTATTTTCGTAAGACTGATTTGGATTATAAAACTCAAAGTCTGGTTAAAGAAATTACCAATGTTGAGTTTATTGTGACTGATAATGAAGTCGAGGCATTTTTGTTGGAAGCGCAATTGATTAAAAAATATCAGCCCAAATATAATATTGAACTTAAAGGCGGCCAGCGTTATGCCTATATCCAGATTACTAATGAAAAGTTTCCGCGGCTTATTACTACGCGCAATATCAAGAAAGGTGATAAAGTATTCGGCCCATATACTTCAGGTTCTTCTCGCCAGGAAACCATCCGGCTGGCCAATAGTTTGTTTAAGTTAAGAATTTGCAAACGACTGCCGAAGCGTGCCTGTCTGCTTTATCATATCAAGCAATGCACTGCACCTTGCATCGGCAAAATCTCTGAAGCTGATTATCAAAAAAATGTCACCAAAGCAGAAATGCTTTTAAAGGGAAAGACCAAGGAATTAATTCAGAGTTTAGAACAGGAAATGAAAAAGTATTCTGATGAGCTGAATTACGAACTGGCAAAAATAAGGCGGGATCAAATTTTAGCCTTAGAACATATTTCGGAAAAACAAAAAATTGAGCTTAGGAAGACCTATAATCAGGATGTAATTAATTATGTCCAAAGGCCGAACAAAATTATTGTTCAGCTTTTCAATATCAATAAAGGTATAATTTCCGGACGTAAAGAGTTTAAGATCAGAACACCTTTAAGCAATAAGGCCGAAGATAATTTAGCCGCTTTTATCCGACAGTATTATTACACCGAAGATATTCCCCAAGAAATTATTTTACCAATTAGATTAGCCGATCAGGATTTATTGAAAAGATATTTAACCAAGATAGCCGGAAGAGAGATTAAAATAATCATCCCGCAAAAAGGTGATAAGCTGAAACTCTTGGAACTAGTCAAAAAAAATATTGAGGTTGGCCTTAAGCTTGGCGAAAATAGTTTACTTGAGCTGCAAAATAAACTTAGCTTGTCTGAGTTACCTAAAATAATTGAAGCCTTTGATGTTTCTAATTTAGGGCCGACTGATGTTGTCGGCTCAATGGTGCAATTCAAAGATGGCTTGCCGAACAAAAATGATTATCGCCGATTCAAAATTAAAACATTCCAAGGTCAATCTGATTTTGAAGCGATGAAGGAAATCATTTATCGCCGCTATTACAAAATTACCAAAGAAAAATCGCAGTTGCCTAATTTAATCATGGTTGACGGCGGTAAACCGCAGTTAACCGCTGCTTTAGTTTCTCTACGTGAATTGGGTTTGCAACTGCCAGTCATTGCTTTGGCAAAAAAAGAGGAAGAAATCTATACGCCGAATAACCGCTTTCCAATCCGTCTGGCAAAGAAATCAGCCAGTCTTAAGCTTTTACAAAGAATCCGTAATGAAGCTCATCGATTTGCAATTAATTATCAGCGCCTGCTAAGAAGCAAAAGATAGCTAAAGAAGACTTAAATCATGTAACATATAACATGAAACATGAAACAATCACTAAGCATTACTTGTTATATGTTATATGATTCATGTTCCATGATATTAATTTTTCTGCTATAATAATAACCTATGCGATTTATCAAATTTATCGTTTTAGCTGTAGCTGTCGGTGCAATACTGGCTTTTTTTATTTGGTACCAGCCGAGTTTAGTTGAAAATCAAAAAAAAGTGGACCAAAAACCAGAAGAAAAAATTGAAACTACCTATACTAAAAGTTTTGAAGTGACTGAAGGTTCGACTTTTGGCATATTAATGGACCAAGCCAGCACTAGTCCAGAAATTAGTCAGGCAATTTTTGACGCTAGCCGAGATGTTTATGATTTAACCAATGTCAGACTGGGCCGGACAATTGATTTGGTTTATGACAAAGAAACCAACGAGCTTCAACAGTTGATCTATCAAATAGACAGCGAAGAAAAACTATATGTCACTTTGCAAGATGCAACGACAACTGCCACTAGTTTAGAAGAATTTTGGCTGGCTGAAAAAAAATTGATTCCTTATGAAATCAAAATAAAAACCGTTGAAGGAACAATTGAAACTTCAATGTGGGAATCTGGCTTAGCTTTGGGAATTGATGAGCGGGCGATTATTGCTTTTGCCGACGTGTTCCAATGGAGTGTTGATTTTGCCTGGCAAGTCAGAGTCGGGGATAAATATAAATTCATCTATGAAGAACGTTATTTAGATGGTGAATATGTGATGCCCGGAAAAGTTCTAGCCGGTAAATTTATTAATGAGGACGAAGGTTTATATGCTTTTCATTATAAAGAATCAGACGGCAGAGAAGGCTACTTTGATCAAGACGGCAATTCTGTTCAGAAGGCATTTTTAAAAGCGCCGTTAGCCTTCAAATACATTTCTTCCGGCTTTACTACTGGCAGCCGTTATATTGAAGCCTTTAATATTTCAACCGGTCATCGGGCGGTCGATTACGCCGCGAGTTACGGCACGCCGATTCGTTCGGTTGGCGACGGTACCGTAGTTTTTGCCGGTTGGAATGGCGCTTATGGCCGGATGGTAAAAGTCAGACACAGTTCAACTTATCAGACCAATTACGGCCATATGTCAAAGATCGCCGTTTCTGTTGGTCAGCAAGTCACCCAAGGTCAGACCATCGGCTATGTCGGCTCAACCGGTCTTTCCACCGGACCGCACTTGCATTATGAAATGGTGAAAAACGGCACCAAGATTAATCCCTTAAGAGAGGAGTTTCCTTCGACCGAAGGGATTAAGGCGGAAAACAAAGATGCTTATTTAGCGGCAATAAAAGATCGGAAAGATCAAGTAGATAAATAAAAAAAGCCCTCGATACTAAAAGATCCGGACCGTTTTAATTAAGTAGATGAATTTTTTTATTAAACCAATCTTGAATCTTTTTTAGTCCAAAGCCAAGCAGTAAAAAAAGGATTAAATATAGAAGAGTAGCCAAAAAAGCGGGCAGAAATTTATAAAAAATGTCATAACGATAAAGAATCGGCCAATGGATCAGATAAATTTCATAAGAATAGATCCCAAAAAGGCTAAAGATTCTAAATTCGATTTTTTTGATAATAAAAATCAAAACCAAACAAAACATGGTGATCAAGCTGATTGATTGTTCAACAATAATTTTACCGCCAATGCCGGAATGAATCGCAGTATAAGCAACAACCAGCGATAAAATGATTATACTAATTATTCTGCCGGGAAGTTTGAAATGTCCGAGTCGGTATAATATTTTTTCTAAGCTGGTTGGCACCAGTTTTTTTAGAAATGAAGAATGGAAAAATCCGGCCGCAAACAACACCCCTAAAGGAAAAGCCCAGAGGTGGAGCTGGTATAATTTCAAGACATCTTGGGCAATTGGTAGATTAAGTTTTAATACCGAGTAACTTATCAATAAAATCAGACCGGCGCTAAAGCCCGGGTTTTTTTTAAAAAAGACAAGCGGGAAAATTAAATAATAAAAAAGAATTAAAGTGAAATACCAAAGCGGGGAATCAAGACTTTGGAAAATATCGGCTTTCGGGAAATAGCCAAAAAAACTCTGGCTGATAGTAGCCAAAGGATAAGTTATTTTCAGCCAGAAATAATCGAGGGTAAAAAAGACAGAAATAATCAGCCAAAGCGGAAGGAAAAGTTTAACCAGCCTCTTTTTATAAAATTCTTTTATGGTCAATTTTTTTTTGGTCAGCGAAATAGTTAAACCATAGCCAGAAAGAAACAAAAAAAGATTAACCCCGACGCCGGCTAAAATTGAAAGGGGATACAGAAAACGGGTGTCAGCTGCCAAAAAATAGCCAATGTGAGAAAAGATTATGGCCAAAATGGCAAAGCCTTTAAGCTCATTGGTAATGGCAACGGGGAAAAAAGAGTCTTTTTTTTCTTTTTTTACAAAAATTAAAATAATGGCAATTAGAATCAAACTGAATATCGCCGTTTGCTCAATTGGCAAAGCAACTTGAATTTGCATAGATTATTTGGGCCCAAATTTTGTAGCCCTCGTTTGAGGGGTGAAAAAAATCAGAAGAATATAATTTTTTGTTTTTAGCAAAGCTGTCTTTGGTTTGGCTGTACAAATCAATATAATAAAGAGATTTTTTGGCGGCAGTCTGTTTGATTGCTTCATTAAAATTTTTAGTCATTTTATCAAAATACCAGTTGTAAGGCGGTAAAATTAAATTACTTGTTCCTAAATAAGGGATATTGATAATGATAATTTTGGCTTTAGTTTTGGTTGATAGTTGGTCAATAATTTTTTGGAATTCAGTTTGGAATTTTTTAAGGGAAACTAAACCGTGAACATCATTAACGCCTACAAGCAAAGTTATATAGTCAGGGTTCAAGGCAATTGCCTGGTTGAGCTGATAAGCGATAACGTCTTTGGTTTTGGCGCCGGGGACAGCCAGATTGTTTAAATTAACAGCGCCTTTCTGGCTTAAATTTTCCGCCAATAAATAAGGGAGTGTCTGTTTATAATCAGTGCTGCCCACGCCGGCAGTTAAACTGTCGCCCAGCGCCACATAATTTATGATCTTTGAATTTTGATTTTTTGCTTCTAGCAAATATGATTGTTGCATATTGGGATTTTGCAAATTGCTTTTGTCAATCCGGTTATAAATATAAGCATAAGAACGGTTTAGGTATATTAAGGTCAAGGCAAATATAATGGCGATAATGATGATCAAATATTTTACTTTCATAGATTTGTTAAATTGACTAAGCCAGTAAACTTTTTAAATCTACTTAATTTATCAAGCTTACTAAGCATAATTTTACCAAAAAATGCCAATAAATTCAATTTTTTTGGCTAAGAAAAAAGGGAAAGCATTATCTAACTGCTTTTCCCTTCAGGATTGGTTATATTTCCCTCCGATTTTGTCAGGGTTCATCGCTGGACGCGGGTATTGCCCTCCCAGACATTCCAGATCTGATTGGGGTCAAACCCCGTGAAGTAGTCCTCCAGAAGCGTAACAACATAGGCACCGGCGGCCCAGGCAAACTGGAGACACTTCTCAACTTCCCAGCCCATGACCATGCCATAGATCAGGCCGCCGGCAAAGGCATCGCCGCCGCCGATGCGATCGTAGACGTCGATTTGCCGTGGTTCGATCACGCGGAAATCGTTTTCAGCCTTTGACCAGATAAGAGCCCCCCAAAGGTTGGCATTAGCGCTGATGACTTCGCGGAATGTCGTGTAAAAGACCGCCGCGTCCATATAGAGCTTATGCGCCAAGTCAATCATGGCTTTGAATTCATCGATCTTGGCAGCCAGGCTTTTGCCCCCAGCTTTTGGCCCTTTAATTCCGAGGCAGAGTTGAAAGTCTTCCTCGTTGCCGCCTAAGATATCGGCATGGCCGGCAAGGGCAAGGAAAAGTTCACTCAGTTCCTCTTTGCGGCCCTTCCAGAAAGAGGGGCGGTGATTCAAGTCCAAGATGACTTTTGTCCCATACTTTTTTGCGATTTGAGCGATTTTCAGGCAGAGCTGTCCGGTGCCGGGAGATATCGCAGCAAACAGTCCGGAAATATGAACAACCTGAACACCTTCTTCGCCAAAAAGTCTTTCAAGGTCGAAGTGTTCCGGCAACAGCTTTGCTCCAACTTCGCCGGCTCGGTCATTGCTGACACTTGCTCCGCGCAGGCCGAAGCCGCTTTCGGCTTTATTGATGATGTGCCGTGGACCCCAAGGCCCTTCGGGATCAAACCACTTTTCCAAGACAGTCATGCCGCGGCTGCGGAGGTCGCGCCGAATCGTATGACTGTCGGGATTGCCCTTGATCAGCGCCGTCATTACGGCAACCGGTAGGTCCAGATGTGACAAGACACTGGCGACATTGGTCGTATCGCTGGTGACTTGCCGAAATCGTAGGTCGGTTCCGATATCGGGCTGGCGATTGGGTGGTGTTTCCCGCAGGTTTGTACTTGAGGCTACTGCGAGGGCGTATTTACACCCCGGTTTGAGTTTCAAGAGTTCCATCATCCAGTTCTCCTCTCGTCATGATTACTCGGGAATTATCTCACTGAGTTTTGGTGCCCCGGGTCCGGGCGGTACACTGGCTGCATCAACCGTTCCTTCAGGGATGAGAGCCGTGATATCATCTCCGACGTTGGGAATGCCGGTAATTGCCAGCTTTCCGCTCATCGCCTCGGACACGCCGCAGATACTGAAGCCGCCGTCAACTGTAATACAGATACCGTTGATAAAGCTGGCAGCGTCCGAACAGCAGAAGGCAACCACACCAGCGATTTCCTCGGGCTTGCCATAGCGGCCCATTGGCGTCCGCAGCAGAATTCGCGCTCCGCGGTCACCCTGACTAAGCAGCTTCTGATTCAGGTCGGTCGGCACAAAGCCCGGGGCAACGGCGATGGTGCGAATGCTGTTTTGCATCAACTCCGGGTCCACCGCCAATTGGCGGGTGTAGGCCAAGAGAGCTGCTTTGGAGCAGGCATAAGCATCGACGCCGCTAAGCGCCTCAAGGCTGCTGATCGAACAGATATTGACGATGACGCCGCCTTTGCCTTGTTGGATCATTTGCCGGGCCACCTGCTGGGAAACAAGAACCGCGCCGAAAAGATTGACTTCCATAATTGAACGAAAGCTTTCCCGTGGCGTTTCCAGAGAAGCATGCTTCTCTAATCTCCCGGCGCAGTTGACCAGGGCATTAATCGTTCCGAATTTCTCGACTCCTTGAGCCAGAGCAGCGCTGATACTTTTGTCGTCAGTCACGTCAAGCTGGCAGACCAAAAAACTGTCCACCGGGTAAGCCTTGGCCAACTTGGCCATTGCCGCCGTAACCTTTTCACTGCTGGACGAACCGCAGATTACTCTTGCTCCTTCATTCAGGAACATTTCGACGACAGCCAGGCCAATATGGCCGGTACTGCCGGTGACTAGCACTACTTTTCCCGTTAAGTCAAAGATCGTACTCATGGTTTTTCTCCTTTTTGCTACGTTGGATACTTTTTCTATTCCGATTCAACCTAAACCACAGTGGTTAATCTTATTATATTTTTTTTCAGAAGTCAATTTGATTTTTAGCCTATTTTGTGTTACTTTTTAAGATATGAGTACTCTTTATGTCGTCGCTACGCCAATTGGCAATTTAGAAGATATTACTTTGCGGGCATTAAGGATTCTAAAAGAGGTTGATTTGATTGCCTGTGAAGACACGCGTTTGACCAAAAGGCTTTTAGACCATTACCAAATCATCACGCCAACGATTAGTTATCATCAACATAGCCAAGTGGGCAAAATTGATTTTTTAATTTCCAAACTGAAAGCCGGCAAAAGTATTGCTTTAGTTTCCGATGCGGGCACGCCCGGTATTTCTGACCCAGGCGGCTTATTAGTGAATGCAGCAACAACTGAAGGAGTAAAAGTTGAAACAATTCCTGGTCCGAGCGCGGTAGTTGCGGCTTTGTCAGTTTCCGGTTTACCGACAGATCGATTTTTATTTCTCGGATTTTTGCCTCATAAGAAAGGCCGGGAAACTTTAGTCAAAGAAATTATTGATTCAAAATATTCAGTTGTTTTCTATGAGTCAGTCCACCGGATTCTCAAAGCGCTGCAGCAACTTAGAGATCAAGGGCTTGAGCGCGAGGTAGTAGTCTGCCGAGAACTGACTAAGAAGTTTGAAACAGTTTATCGGGGTAAGGCAAGTGAAGTGTTAGAGAAGTTACAAGCAGATGAAGTAAAGGGGGAGTTTGTGGTGATTATATCAAAAGTATAATACCAATCTACAAATCCATCCGAATCTACGAATAGATATTCGTATAATCTGTAGATTGGTATGAATTTGTAGATTCGGATAATTCTAAATTAGCATCGCTATGAAGAAATTTTACCTCACCACCGCCATTCCTTACGTTAATGCCAGTCCGCACATTGGCATGGCTTTGGAATATGTCCAAACTGATACTATCGCCCGCTATCACCGGCAGAAAGGCGAAGATGTTTTTTTTCTAACCGGCGCTGACGAGAACAGTCTAAAGAATGTTCAGGCGGCAGAAAAAGAAGGCATTACCACCAAAGAGTTAGTTGATAAAAATACCAAAAAATTTGTTGAAGTGACTAAAATTTTGAACATCAGTAATGATGATTTCATCCGGACAACTACTGATAAGCATTTTGCCGGCTGTCAGAAAATTTGGTTGAAATGTAAAAAGGAAGATATTTATAAAAAGAAATACAAAGGATTATATTGTGTTGGCTGCGAGCAGTTTTATACGGAAAAAGAATTGATTGATGGCAAATGCCCGGAACACCAAACAGTGCCGGAAGTAGTGGAAGAAGAAAATTATTTTTTTAAACTTTCTAATTATCAAAAGAAATTAGAAAAACTGATTGAATCTGATGAATATCAAATTATTCCTGGAACCCGTAAAAATGAGGTCTTAAGTTTTATTCGGATGGGCTTGGAAGATTTTTCAATTTCCCGATCAAAAAAGCGGGCCAAGAATTGGGGTGTGCCAGTTCCTGGTGATGAATCGCAAGTAATGTATGTTTGGTTTGATGCTTTGAGTAATTACATTACGGCTTTGGATTATGATTCAAACGGTAAAAATTTCAAAAAATATTGGCCGGCTGATGTCCACGTGGTCGGCAAAGGCATCATTCGTTTTCATGCGGTTTATTGGCCGGCGATGCTGATGTCAGCGGGTTTAGCTTTACCTAAAAAATTATTTGTTCATGGCTATATTAATATTGGTGGAGAGAAAATGTCCAAATCTTTGGGCAATGTGGTTGATCCGTTTGTTTTGATTGAAAAATACGGTGTGGAACCGGTGCGCTATTATTTACTGCGCCATGTTAATCCGTTCACCGATAGTGATTTTTCCATCGAGCAATTTGAAAAAGCTTACACGGCTGATTTAGCCAATGGCCTTGGCAATGTGGCCAGTCGGGTGGCCGGTTTGGTAGAACAAAATCAGGTCAGTATTAAGCCCGCTTCGACTGCGAAGCGTGGCGAGCAAGATAAGCAGGATAAGCCCGCCTCCGCTAATGCTTCGGCGAGTAAACAAGATAATGATTTTGATAAACTCATTGAAGGATTTTTATTTGATCAGGCGTTGAAATATATTTGGGATAAGATTGCTGCCATTGACGGCTTGATTTCCGCCACTAAACCTTGGGAATTAGCTAAAGCGGGAAAAACAAAAGAGTTGGCTAAGATCTTAAGCGAGGCTGTTAATGGGATTTTAGAAATAAGTCGATTGCTGGTGCCATTTTTGCCCCAGACCGCAGAAAAGATTGAAAAGATTTTTACAGCCAAGCAGATTAGAAAAGGGGAACCGTTGTTTCCAAGACTAAATTAGCCGCTAACAATTTAATAATTTAAATCTATGTTTTTTACCATCTTCGATCTCATTTTGCTCCTTATTTTATTTTTATTCATTGCCTTTGGTTTTGCTTTGGGACTGGTTCAAACGATTGGGGCTTTGATTGGCGTGGTCGTCGGTTCCTGGCTGGCGGGCCAGTGGTATGAGCCAGTGGGCGAATGGTTGACGCCGATTCTGCTTGGCCATGCCACGGCGGCTAAAATCGTCGCCTTTATTTTGGTTTTTACTTTGGTCAACCGCTTAATCGGTTTGGTATTTTGGTTTATTAATAAAATTTTCAATCTCATCTCGATTATTCCTTTCACCAAAAGTTTGAATCGGCTGCTCGGAGCTGTCCTCGGCCTGTTAGAAGGAACTCTGTCTTTAGGCATAATTTTATACTTTGCTTCCCAAATTACAATTTCGGATTGGTGGCTGGGAATTATTAATGATTCCCAGGTCGCCTCGCTGCTCATGATGGCTGCCGGAATTTTAACGCCGCTTTTGCCGAAAATATTAAAGCAAATTAAATCCGTGACTATGTAATATCAAAATATGGAACATTTAACAATGTAACAATTGAGCAATTTAACAATTTGCCCCATTGTTCAATTGTTACATTGTTAAATTATTATGCTAATAGATTCTCACGCCCATCTTAATTTTCAAGATTTCCAGAAAGACTGGCAAAAAATTATTACTGACTGCCAGAAAACTGATGTCTGGATGATTAATGTGGGCTCGCAATTAGAAACAAGCAAAAAAGCCATTGCGATTGCCAATCAATATAATCAGGGCGTCTATGCCGCAGTTGGCCTTCATCCCATTCATGTTTCGGGCAGTACCTTTCATCCCGAAGCCTTTAACCTTGATGATTATCGGGATTTAATCCGGAGTTCGAAAAAAATTGTGGCTTTAGGGGAAACCGGCTTAGATTTTTTTCATTCAGCTGAAAATATCGATAACCAAAAAAAAGTTTTTAAAAAACACTTGAATTTAGCCCAAGAGTCCGGACTGCCGGTGATTGTTCATGCCCGAAATAGTAAAGATGGAAAGTATGATGTCTATCAGGAAATAATTGAAGTAATAAAGCGATGTGGCGATAAAGCGATAAAAGGGGTGATTCATTGTTTTGGCGGCAGCCTAAAAGACGCCAAGGATTTCATTGACCTTGGTTTTTATGTTGGTTTTACCGGCATAATCACTTTTCCTAAAACAAAAGATTTAGAAAAAGTCGTTGAAATGATGCCGCTTCAAAAAATTTTAGTGGAAACCGATTGTCCATATCTGGCGCCAGTCCCTCACCGCGGGGAGCGGAATATTCCTCAATACGTGGAATTTGTTGCCAGAAGAATTGCTGAAATTAAGCAGATAGATTATAATAAAGTCGTAAAACAGACGGCTGAAAATGCCATTAAATTATTCAATTTAAGCTAATTATTAAACAATTTATGCCTCATTTGGACGACGATTGTCCGTGCGGTTCGGGTAAGCCTTATGGCGAATGTTGTGGGGCGGCTGAACCTTGCGACTGCGGATCAGGTAAACCAGCTGGCGAGTGCTGTTACTAGTGTTAGCTAAATAATCAGATTGCAAATCTCCAGCTTAAGCTAGGGGAGGGTAGTTTTAATCTTTCGGCTTTTGGCCGGATTTTAGTTTGGGCTTGAAAAAAAAATTGTTTTGCCGTATAATCATTATCATAATCTAACTTAATAATTAACTTGCCAATTTATGTTTGTTCTTGTCATTGTGATCAGCGTCTTGGCATTAGTCTTTGCCTATCTTTTGGCCCAGCAAATCCTAAAGAAAGATCAAGGCAACGCTCAGATGCAAGAGATCGCTTCGGCCATCAAAGAAGGAGCGATGGCTTTTTTAAAACGGCAATATGGGACAATTACGATTTTGTCCATCGTTTTGGCCTTATTAATTTTTGCCATTTATGCTTTCAGCGGCAAATTCTCTTATGGCTGGCATACCGGCTTAGCCTTCTTACTGGGGGCGGCTTGTTCCGCTATCTCCGGCTATGTCGGCATGTATATTTCGGTTCGGGCCAATTTACGGACAGCCGCCGCCGTGGGCAAAAGTCTGAATGAGGCGCTGAAAATTTCCTTGCGCGGCGGGGCCGTGTCTGGTTTTTTGGTGGTAGCTTTGTCACTCCTTGGCGTGGCCGGACTTTTTTATTTATTCGGCGGCTTGAAAAATCCGCTGGAAGCGCCGCTTTTGATGGTTGGGTTTGGCTTTGGCGCTTCGTTTGTGGCGCTTTTTGCCCAGCTGGGCGGCGGAATTTATACCAAAGCCGCTGATGTCGGCGCGGATTTGGTCGGCAAAGTGGAAGCCGGCATTCCCGAAGATGACCCGAGAAACCCGGCGGTAGTTGCTGATTTAGTCGGCGATAATGTCGGCGACTGTGCCGGCCGTGGCGCCGACTTGTTTGAATCAACTGCCGCGGAAAATATCGGGGCGATGATTTTAGGCATTGCCTTGTTCCCGGTTTTTGGAATTAACGGCATAATTTTTCCGCTGGTTGCCCGGGCTTTCGGTTTAGTCGCTTCGGTTATCGGCGTGATGTCGGTAAAAATCAAAGAAGATGAAGATCCGATGAAAGGCTTGAACCGAGGTTACTTTTTAACTACCATCTTAGCCACGCTTGGTTTTGCTTTGGCTTCTTATCTTTTATTAACTCAATTTTGGGTTTGGTTTTTTCTGGCCGGCTTCGTTGGTATTTTGACCAGCGTTGCCTTTGTTTATATCACTCAATATTATACCGAATACAAATATCGGCCGGTTAAAGAAATCGCCAAAGCATCCGAAACCGGTGCGGCCACCAATATCATCAGCGGTTTTGCCGTGGGTTTGGAAAGTACCGGTCTGCCGGTTTTGGTGATTTCAGCGGCATTGCTTGGGGCTTACTTTTTAGGCAAATTCTCCGGCGTGCCGGATGGCGGCTTGTACGGTACGGCGATGGCAACCATGGGCATGCTGGCGACTTGCGCTTTTATTTTAGCCATGGATACTTTCGGCCCGATTACCGACAATGCCGGCGGTATTGTCGAAATGTCCAAAGCTCCGGAAGAAGTCCGGAAAAAAACCGATCGCTTGGATTCAGTCGGTAATACCACCAAAGCTTTGACCAAAGGCTATGCCGTTGGCTCCGCGGCTTTGGCCGCCTTTTTGCTTTTTTCCGCTTACCTGCAGGAAGTGAAACTGGAAAGCATTGATTTAGCCAAGCCGGTTGTCTTTGTCGGCGGCTTAATCGGCGCGGGTTTGATTTTTTTCTTTTCCGCTTTAGCCATTCGGGCAGTGGGCCGGGCCGCTTACTATATTATTAATGATGTCCGGGCGCAGTTTAAGGAAAAACCCGGAATCATGGCCGGCACGGAAAAACCCGATTATGCCCGTTCCGTTGATATCTGCACCCGCGGCGCCTTGAAAGAAATGATTTTACCCGGGCTGACCGCCATAATTGTGCCAACCGCGGTCGGAATTTTACTTGGCGTTGAAGCGGTCGGCGCGACTTTGATGGTCGGCACCATTGTCGGTATTGTCATGGCCTTGCTTTTAAACAACGGCGGCGGCGCCTGGGACAATGCCAAAAAATATATTGAAACCGGCGCTTATGGCGGTAAAGGTTCTGCCACTCACAAGGCGGCGGTAGTCGGTGATACGGTTGGTGATCCGTTCAAGGATACGGCCGGTCCGTCACTGCATGTCTTGATTAAATTACTTTCCACTTTGACTTTGGTTTTGGCCTCGTTGTTTTTGATGTTCTAAAATCAATTCCGATAAATAAAAAATCCGCTTTCTTCTATTGTTAGGGAGCGGATTTTTTTATAGAACATTAATCATGAAACATGGAACATAGAACCTGCAGTATCTGTTTCATGCTTCATGTTTCATGATCTGTTGACTTATTAAACCATTGCTATTAAAATAATACCAGTGAAATGAGGAGGGTGTTCCGACTCATTTTTTTTGATTGACCCTTTGACATTCGACAACTTGAAAGCCCTTGCTTTCAAACCGGTGCCAAGGAGTGTTGTGGACTCGTTGCCCCCTGGGGCGAACCCCATAATGGTTGTCAAAATAACCCAATGGTGAGTAGAAAAAAGGAAAAAGGAGAGTGAAACGATGAATTTGCTAACGGAGTTACCATCAAAGGAGCTGCTCGATCTACGCATGGAAGCCGTTTTACGGCTGCTGAGCGCCGACGAGCTCGAGGCAATCATGAAAGCCTGTGATTGCCACTGGATTCACAACGGCGATCCGCAAGCTCCGCACGCCGAACTCACGAGCGGCAAATGCAGCAATGGGTTCATCAACCTGAGGCTCGTATTGTGCCGGCTCAACCTGTGCCAGATTATGGCCAACCAGCTCATCCGGTTGCTGACGGCGCGGTACAGCGGCCGCATCGATTGGGTCATGGGTTCGGCCACCGCGTCCACCAATCTGGCTTACGAAGTTGCGCGGCAACTCGGAGCCCAGACATGGCCGATGCAGAAAGGCCCGGAGAAGACCCAGTTACTGGAGAGTATGGTCATTCCCGATGATGCGGTCATCCTACACGTTGAGGAACTGATGACCACGGCCGGAACTGCGCGCGCGGTACGCGAGGGGATCCGGAAAGTCAGCCCGAACGTCAAATTCGTGCCGTTTCTGCCGGTGATTGCTCATCGGCCGGAACCGGGCGACTGCACGGGCGTGGACAACAGCAAGGTGATCTACCTGGCTCACTATGACATTTGGACAGCCGATCCGAAGGACTGTACCTTGTGTAAGCAGGGTTCTAAACCGTTGCGGCCAGCCAAGAACTGGCAAGAACTGACTGCTGGCAAAGCGGTCTGAAAAGGGAGTGACGACCATGAACATCAGATTCGATGATCGCCTGAAAGCGATCCAAGAAGAGCGCAACAGCCGGCTTTGCGTTGGTATCGATCCAGACGAAGACAAGCTGCCGAAGGATTACCCCTGGACGCCGCGCGGCCTTTTCCGTTTCGCGCGCAATATTATTGACGCGACGGCGGAATTCGCTTGTATCTTCAAGTTCAACAAAGGCTTCTTTGCCGCCTGTGGCGCCGAAGATGCTCTTGAGTTGCTCGTGGACTACGTCGAGGACAAGCACGGATTGCCGTCAATCGGCGATGGGAAGAACAACGACATCGCGAATTCGGCAAAAATGTACGCGCGCGAGATGTTCGAGCGCTACAATTTCCGAGCTGCGACCGTCAATGCCTATCTCGGCACCGATTCGCTGAAGCCGTGGCTCGCATGGGGACCGGATCGGGCGATCTTCTGCCTGTGTCACACGTCCAATCCCGGTGCGGTCGCTTTCCAGGAGCAGGAGTTGGCCTCAGGAAGGAAGGTTTTCGTCGATGTTGCCGCGATGGCGACGGGTACAGAAACCCCGGAGACAGCACGGGTCGGCTTGGTTATGGGAGCCACTTTCCCTGACCAGATTGCCGAACTCAATGGTGTAATTCCGGTGACCACTCCGTTGCTGCTCCCCGGCATTGGCAAGCAGGAAGGCGAACTACTGGCCACGATTCGCAACTGCGGCCAGCACCTGTTTGTCGTCAACTCGTCTCGCGGAGTCATTCACGTCTCTCAGGAGATGGATTACGCGGCGAAAGCGGCGGCGGCAGCCCGCAAACAACGCGATCAGATCAATGAGGCGTTGGACCAACTGGCAGCAGCTGCCTAGCCAGCCAGCCTCACTATTGGAGGGAAAATAACACATGCACACAACCCCGTTTGGAAACCGAAGAGGAATCCAAGCGGGGCTCTTTTTTTGCATGATGCTAATAGACGCGTTAAGCCATTGACTTGCCCGCTGATTTTCATTAAACTTTATCTTATCAATTGGAGGAATGTTCGTTTTTAACCCGTCATTTTGGGAGCAAATACAGGAGAGGAGAGAAATATGAGGAGAGATATTGTTCATCCCGATGCTGGTAGCTTGGTCTATGAGATCCGGGAGATTGTGGCAGTCGGCCGTGAAATTCGCCGCCTGGGACAGGAAATCACATGGGAGAACATCGGCGACCCGATTGAGAAGGGTGAGATCGTCCCATTATGGATCCGTGAGGTTATCCATGGCTTGGTGGATGAGTCAAGATCTTGGGGCTACTGTGACACTGCGGGCGTGCCAGAGGTACGCAGATTTCTGGCAGACAAGGTGAACCGCCGGCCAGGTGGTGTTCAGATTACATCTGATGACATCATCTTTTTCAACGGCTTGGGCGATGCGATCGCCAAAGTCTATGGGTTTCTGCGCCGTGAAGCCAGAATTTTGGGCCCGTCACCGGCTTACAGTACCCATTCCAGCGCTGAGGCAGCCCATTCGGGGTATCACCATGTCACGTACGAGTTAGACCCGTATAATGGCTGGCTGCCGGATGTCGAAGATATCAGAAATAAAGTCACGTACAATGACACCATCGCCGGCATCTTGTTGCTGTCGCCGGATAATCCGACCGGAGCCGTTTATCCGCGCGAGATTCTTGAAAAGATCGCCCAAATCGCCAGAGAATACAGCCTGTTTGTAATCGCCGATGAGACCTATGCCCATCTCATCTATAACGGCTATCCGCATTTGCATCTAAGCGATTGGATCGGTGACGTGCCCGGTATTGCCATGCGCGGCATCAGCAAGGAATATCCTTGGCCTGGCGCGCGTTGCGGCTGGCTTGAAGTGCTGAATAGGCACCGTGACGAGAATTTCGCCAGATATATTAATAGCCTGTTGGCGGCTAAACGGCTGGAGGTAGCTTCAACCACGCTGCCTCAGCTTTCAATTCCCAGAGTAATTGGCGATCCACGGTATGCCGAGCACCTGAAGACACGGTCGGCAACTTTCAAGCGGCGGGCTGATGAGGCAGTTGCTTGCTTTCAGGGTTGCGATGCCGTCATCGTCAATAAGCCCAGCGGCGCTTTCTATCTGACGGTTATGTTTAAACCTGGTGTGCTCAATCAGCATCAGCGTCTGCCGATTGAAAACCCCAAAGTACGTTCGTGCGTTGAAGAACTGGTCGGAGATGTCACGCCAGACAAGCGGTTTGTCTATTATCT
>Ga0265297_10001535_pt1 | contig 53369 bp, 31 predicted proteins | sample Munlanlwell13791_FD_192502 | JGI IMG/M metagenome (GOLD analysis project Ga0265297, IMG submission 192502) | Leachate microbial communities from a municipal landfill in Southern Ontario, Canada - Leachate well 137-91 | ecosystem: Engineered > Solid waste > Landfill > Unclassified | place...
GTCCCTCATTGAGCGCCGTTGACCACAGCACCGCCACCCAGTTGCGCCGGGCCCTCTGAGGGCCCGGCGCTTGAGGAACGGCGATTACTTTCCTTTGCGGAAGGACCCTTATGATGCCGTCGGCAAGCCGACGGCGTTTATCTTCGTGGCCGTTGCCGTTCGAACCTCCGGCCGGCGGAGCCGGACGGAGGCCGAGGGGACCATCGACTCCGACGAACTTATCCCCAATACTTTCGGACCGGAAGTCCTGGGGATAACCGCTCGTTCGGGTTGCCTGTCCGCGCATTCCTACAACGATTAGGCGCACCCGTCTCAGGCCCGCCCTATCCCGGTTCGCTCCAATATGTTTCAATGCGCCCGGTGACCCTCTGGCACGCGGCCGCCTTCCTCGCCGCCTTCCTCGCCTTCGACCTCGAACTCCTGCTCGCCAAGCTGCTCCTGCCCCGCTTCGGCGGCAGCGCCGCGGTGTGGACTGTCTCGATGACCCTCTACCAGGCGCTCCTGCTGGCCGCCTACGCCGCGGCGGCCCTCCTGGCCGGCAGACGCCGCGGCTTCACGGCCTACCGCGCCTGGACAGCACTGGCCGCGCTCCTGCTCCCCGTGCGGCTCCCCCATCTCCCCGCGCAGGCGCCGGAGGCGGCGCTCGCGCTCTCCCTCCTCGCCGGCGCGGGCCCCCTGCTCCTCGCCCTCTTCGCCGCCACGCCCCTCCTTCAGAGCGCATCGACGGGAGGCTACTCCCTCTACGCGGCGTCCAACGCCGGCGCCCTGGCCGCGCTCCTCCTGCACACCTTCCTGCTCGAGCCCCTGCTCCCGTCCGACCTCCACCTCGGCCTATGGTCCGTCCTCTACGTCCTCTTCGCGTGCGCCCTGCTGCGGCTCAGGCCCCTTGTCCCGGAGGCCGGCGCCCCTTCGAGCCCCGCCCCCGCGCGCGAGCGCCTGCTCTGGCTCGCCGCGAGCGCCGGGCCCTGCGCGGCCCTGCTGGCCTCCAACGGGCTGCTTGCCCACGAGTTCGCCGCCTTCCCCCTGCTCTGGGCCCTGCCGCTGGCGCTCTACCTCGCGACCCTCGTCCTGAACTTCAAGCGCGAGCCCTGGCGCCCGGCCTGGCTCATCCCGGCGTTCTTGGCCGTATTCCTGCTTTGGCTCCTGCTCTACGCCGCGGCTCCGTCCCTTCGGGAGAGCCTCTCCGGGATCGGGAAGGTCCTGCTCGCCACCGCGGGGCTCTTCATGCTCGGCATGGTCTGCCACAAGGCCCTGGCCCTGGCAGCCCCTTGCGAACCCGGCCGCATGCGCTCCTTCTACCTCCATTGCGCCCTGGGCGGCTGGGCCGGCTCGGCGCTCATCGCCTGCCTCCCGCTCGCGGCCAGGCACAACCCGTCGCTCGCGCTCGATTGGCTGCTCGCCGCGGCGGTGTGCCTGCTCGCCCTGCTCCTGCGCGACTGGGAGAGCCCCCGCGCGAGGATGCTGGCCGCGGCGACGGCCCTGTGCGCCGCGGCGGCGCTCCGTACGGGCTCCGCGGGCTACGCCGTGCGGAACTTCTACGGCATCCTTTCCGTCGAGGATTCCGGCGGCCTGCGCCGCCTCTACCACGGCACCACCCACCACGGCATGCAGGCCCTCGAACCCGCGCTGAGCCGCACGCCCATGTCCTATTACCACCCGCGCTCCCCGCTCGGGGACGTCTACCGCCTCTTCGGAGGCTCTCTGCGGTCGGTCGGCGCGGTGGGCTTGGGCGCCGGCGCCGTGGCGGCCTACGGCCGGCCGGGGCAGCGGCTGGACTTCTACGAGATCGACCCCGACGTCCTGGAGGTCGCCCGGACGCGCTTCAGCTACCTGCGCGATGGTCCGGCCGACACGACGGTCTATCTGGGCGACGCGAGGCTCTCGCTCTCGGCGCATCCTGAGGCGCGCTACGACCTGCTCATCCTGGACGCCTTCAGCAGCGGGGCCGTCCCCGTCCACCTGCTGACCCGCGAAGCCTTCGAACTCTACTCCTCCCGGCTCTCGAGAGGCGCCGTCGTCGCGGTCCACGCCTCGAGCCGACACCTGGACCTCACCCGGCCCCTGGCCGGGGCGGCCCGGGCCCTCGGCCTCTTCGCCGTCCATCGCAGGCTCATCCCGCCGGAAGACGCGCCGGTCGGCCTCGTCCCTTCCGAATGGGTCGTCCTGTGCCGGGACGCGGCCAAGACCGAGCGGCTGCTGGCCGAGCCCGGCTGGCGCCGGCTCGGCGAGGGGCGGCCGTGGACCGACCGGCACGCGAGCGTGCTCCCGCTGCTGCGCTTCTGACGGTCCCGGGGTTTCGCGGCGATGTCGAGAAGGCGGATCGGCGGTAACGGCAGGCGGGAGAAGGGTCGTTTTGGGGTATAATACCCATAGCCCCCATGGGCCCATGGTCCCATGTTCGCTTTGAGGAGGAAGAATGTTCTGGATCCGCTCCTTCGTCCTGAATAATCTCGTCAGCGCGGTCCGGTTCGCGACCCTCGCGCTGGCCGTCTACATCCTGGTCGCTCTCATCGCGCTGGGCCTCAGCTTCGACCCCGAATTGGCGCAGACCACCTCCGCCAAGGCCATCATCGGCACGGTCCAGACCGTGCAAGGCCCGGTGGAAGGCGTGCTCAAGGAGTTCGTCCCGACCCGCAGCGACGACCTCGATCTCGCCCCCTACATCGTCCTCGGCGCCCTGATCGCCGTGCTCGTCGTCCTGCTGCTCTACCGCAACCGCCTGGAGTGGATGCTCGTCCACCTGCACCATGAGCGGCACGAGGAGGCGCAGGAGGCGCTCCGCAGGCAGCAGGCCGAGGAGGAGCGGGTCCGGCTGGAGAAGGAGGCCGCCCTGCAGCGGGAGCGGGAGGCCCAGTACCGGCTGGACCTCCAGAAGGTCCAGCAGGCCGCGGAGCTCGCGGCCGCCAAGGCCCGGGAAGAGGCCCGGCTCCAGACCGAGCGGGCGACCGCCCAGCAGGTGATGCTGGAGGCCCAAAGGAAGGTCGCCGAGCAGGAGGCCCTGCGCCGCATCGAGGCGGAGGCTATCCGGGACGCCGAGGCGGGCGCACGGACCCGGATGCAGGAGTCCCCGGCCCCGGTCAAGGACGCCGGCGGACACACCCGGGAGGAGCTCCTGGAGATGATGGCCCAGGCGAAGAAGCAGCTGGACCAACAGAAGAAGAACCTCTCGTTTTTGGCCATCGACGTCGTCGGCTCCACGAAGATGAAGGAGGGCGAGGAGCCGGCGCTGGCTCAGCGGGACTTCATCCAGTACCGCAAGCTGGTGGAGAAGGCCATCGCCGACAACAAGGGGCTCAAGGCCGCCTGGACGCCGGACGGGGTGATGATCTGCTTCCGGACGGTCCAGAACGCGGTGCAGGCGGCCCAGCAGGTCCTCAACGACCTCGCCCACTTCAACGCGCACGTCAAGACCCTCAAGGCGGATTTCGTGGTCCGCTGCGGCATCAACGCCGGCAGCGTGCTCTTCGACGATGCCGTGCCCATCGAGGAGATCACGGACCGGACCATCGACATCGCCGGCCACATGCAGAAGTACGCGAAGCCGAACACCATCTACATCGGCCGGCACGCCATCGAGGGCATCCGTACCGCCTCGGGCTTCCGGCCCGCGAACACGCAGGTGGACGGCTGCGAGGTCTACGTGTGGTCTCCGGGCGCTAGATCCTGAGCGCCGGGCAGCTTCTTCCCCTTCGGGGGCCCCCGGAATGATATCATGTCCGCCGCAGGTGCGGAGCTATCCTCGGGAGGGCAGATCAGGTGTCCAAATCCATCGTGTTGGTCCAGCCCATGCACGGCTCCTGGGACAAGATATTCCTGCGGCTTCCGGAATCCATGCTGGCGGTAGCGGCTCTTCCCCACAAGGAAGGCTATGACGTCAAGATACTCGACCAACGGGTCGTACGCGATTGGAAAGGCAGGCTGAGGGAACTGCTCAAAGAAAGACCGATCTGCTGCGGCTTGACCTCGCTGACCGGCCCCAGCTTGAAATACGCCCTGGAAGCCGCAGCCCTGATCAAAGAGATCGACGAAAGCATCCCCATCGTCTTCGGAGGCGTCCACATGACGCTGCTCCCCGAGCAGACGATGCAGCATCCCCACTTCGATATAGGGCTGATCGGCGAAGGGGACTACAGGTTCCTCGATGTCGTCAAGGCCCTGGAGATGGGCAAGCCTTTCGACGGCATCAAAGGCCTGTATTACAGGCTGAAGGGGGAATTGGTCTTCACGGGGGCTCCGGACGCCATCCATGATCTGGATGCCCTGCCCGACACGCCGTACGAACTCGTCGACATGGGGGCGTATTCCGCCATCGAGCTGGGCCCGAAAAGATCGGTCTCCTTCCCGACGAGCAGGGGCTGCCCTTTCGCCTGCAGCTTCTGCGCCAACAAGGCCCTGACGAAATCCCGATGGCGGGGGCTCTCCACGGCCAAGATCATCGCGAAGATCAAGATGTTCCAGGAGAGATACGGGTATAGGGCGTTCTATTTTTTGGACGACTGCACCTCCTATCGGATCGGACATTTCAGGGAGCTGATCACGGCCTTGGCGGGTCTGGAGAAGAAGATCCTCTGGTCGACTGCCGGGATCAGGGCCGACCTCCTATGCCAGCTCACCGATCAGGACCTCGCCGCGCTCTGGGAGAGCGGCTGCCGGACGCTGGAGATCGGGATCGAGTCCGGCAATGAAAGGGTCCTGGAGTTCATACAGAAGCGCGAGACGAAGGAAACGATGCGCACGGCCAACCGGATGCTCGCGAAGTACCCGATCACCGTCAAATACACGTTCATCGTCGGCTATCCCACCGAGACAGAGGCCGAGCGCAACGACAGCATCGACTTCTCGCTGAAGCTCGGCGAGGAGAACGCGCACAGCTATTCCCTGTTCTTCGTCTACCTGCCGATCATGGGGACCCCCATGTTCGACGTCGCCCTGCAGCACGGTTTCGTGAAGCCTCGATCGATCGAAGAATGGACGGAGATGGACTACAGGAGCCTCTGGGCGTTCGCGCATCCGAACTGGATCGGCCATCGAGAGAGGAAGCGCCTTGAAACGATCATGCTGGCTTCGTTGTTCTGCAACAGGAACGCCAAGGTGAAGCTGACGACGCCCTTTTCCAAGCTCACGTTCATGCTCTATCACCCCGTCGCGAAGCTCCGCTTCAAGCACAAGTTCTTTTCCTTCCCCCTCGAAGCCCATCTCGCGAGCAAGCTCTTCGGTTGACCGTCATGCCCCCGCTGTCCAGGGCCCTCTCCCAGGAACACCGACAAACGGCCCGGCAGTTCTGGAGGTTCTGCCTGACGGGCTGCGTGGGAGTCACGGTCCAGTACGGCGTCTTCTATTCCCTCTACGCGCTGGCCTCCGTCCATTACGTCGTCGCTTCCGTGCTTGGATGCATCCTCGGCTCCTTCGTCATCTTCGGGATCAACCGGCACTGGACTTTCGATGCGGCGGGCCCGGCGATCGCCGCGCAAGTCCTCAAGTTCTGGACCTGCATGGGGCTGTCCTTCGCGCTCAACGCCGTTTCCATCTGGCTCTTCACGGAGAGGATGCGGTTCCGGCCGGAGGTATCCCAGGTCCTCACGATGGGCGTCACGACCGTCTTCAATTTCGTGGGCAGCAAGTTCTGGGTCTTCCGGAAGCCCGCCCCCGCGCCCTGACGAAGAGATGCCGGGCTTACGGCCGGGGGATGGGGTTGATGGGCGTCAGTCCGTGCATGAAGGGATCGAAGAGCGGCTGGTCCTTGAGCACGCTGGCTGAGCGCAGCTGGGACTTCTCGATCTCGAGCTGCTGCAGGTCCAGGTACCTGCGCACGGTCTGCCGGTAGCGGGCGGTCAGCTCCGGCTGAAGCCCCTGCGCCTCGAGGTTCTCCACGTAGCGGTGGATGACTCCCCAGTCCGGCGACAGGCGTCCCATCTCCTCTGTCAGGCGCATGACCTCGGGGTAGGTCTTCATCTGCCGCATGAGCGGCTCTTCGCGCATCATCCTCCCGAAGATGGGCTCGCGCTCGGCCGAGGCGAGGTCCATGACCATGCGGAAGTTGCGCTCCGCTCCCTTGGGGATGCGGCCCAGGTCGATGCGGCCCTGCGCCTGGATGAAATGCGCTTCGGAGGCCAGCTGCGGGTCCACGATGACCATCTCGAAGCGGTTATATCCCCGGAAGTCGGCCGGCGACGGGTTGTGCCGGATCCCCTTGAAATTGAGGTCCAGGCCGCGTCCACCCACCCGGGTGTCGAGCATGAGGATCTTGACCTTCCCGGTGTTGAGCGCGTCCAGGTTCATCTGCCGCGCCACGTTGGCCTCTGGCCGGTTGAGTCTCAGGAGCTCCGCGTCGGAGAACACCATGGCGATCTCGTCCGGCTTCGCCAGGCCGGAGGAGATGAGGTAGTGCCGCGCCAGCTTGACCGCCCGGGAGTCGGCGAGCGAGAGCACGAGCAGGCCGTCCGCCTGCTTGCCGGCCGCCACATTCGCGAGGTCATGGGCGCGCACCTCGCGCATGGCGCCGCCGATCTCCTGGTACTTGCCGCTCGCGCTCTTGAAGAGCTTCAAGGGGACGTCCTTGGCTCCGGTCGAGCCCACTCCCACGATGCGCACATCGCTCCCGCCGATGAAGCCCTGGAACTCCTTGCCCGCGGTTCCGGAGAAGCCCACGAAGCGCACGTTGCGGTTGTCGCTCACGAAGTCCCGCATCGTGACGATGGTCTTGTGCTCGTACGGCAGGGTCAGGTCCGTCCCGTATTCGAGCTCCCAGAAGCGCCGGGTCGGAGTGTCCATGGACTCGAACCACTGCCCGTTGTGCACCACGTTCACCTTGCCCGTGATGTTGTCCACGCGGATAGTCCCCGGGTTGTCCGTGTAGCCCCGCGCCAGGTTGAAAAGCTCGGTCTGCACCCAGCTCCCCTTTGGGCTGAGCGTGGAAGGCATGATGCTCCAGAACATCTTCCAACGCACCTCCGGAGGCAGGAAGGGGTCGTTGAGGAACGCCTTCAGGAGCTGTTTGGCGTAGGTGCGGGTGAGGCCCTCGGTCGACGGCGTGATGGGCTGCAGGATGCGCGCGTCGCCCAGGCCCGGGAGCTTGGAGAGCGCCCAACGCGCGCCCGTGTACTTCAGGGCGTAGCGCGCCGCCAGCTCGGGCGTGCTCACCCCGTTGACCTTGCGCTGCAGGACCTCGATGGCGCGGTCGGAGTGCCAGTCCAGCCGCTTGAGCTGGCTCTCCCAGCCGCGCTCCATGGAGCCCACAGAGCTTCGCAGCGCGCTCGCCTCGGGCCCCTCGAACCTAGAAAGGGTGGTCTGCCATTCCGTGGCCAGGGTCCGGGCCTGCTGCTGGAGGGTCTGGAGTTCGGTGCGAACCATGGCCCTCTGCGCGGGCTCGAAAGCGGCGAGCTGCTTCTGCACGCTCTGGACCCGGACATCCCACTGTTTGACGTTCTCCTGCAGCTGCGCGACCTGCTTCTCCAAAGCGGGCTTCGCCCCCGGGTCCGCGGCGTCGAGCCGGACCTTGGCGGACTGCAGCTCGGTCTGAGCCCTGCGCAGCATCTCGAACGACTCCGCCTGGACCTGCTGCAGGCTCCGATGCTTGGCGCTCGTGGGCTGCTCGAGCATGGTGTCCAGGCGCTGGGCACGCTGCGCCCACGCGGTCTGCTGCGCCTTCGCCTTGGTGAGGAAGGCCTCAGCCGTCTCCCGCAGCTTCGCAGCCTCGGCCGCCTTGGGCCCGCCCGCGGCCTCCAAGGCGCGGTAGCGCTGCACGAGTTTCTCCGCGCTCCGGGTGAGGGACTGTCCCGAGGAGTTAAGGCTCGCCTTGGCCCGGCCCGGCGCCTGCTCCAGGACCTGCTGGCTGTCGGTCACGCGCAGCTTCGACGAGTAGAGCTGGTACATGTCGTTGCGCATGCTCCGGAAGATCTCGTAGATGGGGTTCTCCTTGGTAACCGTCCGATCCACCAAGGCATCGCGCTGGGACACGAGCTCCCGGACCCGGCCCTCCCAGCCCGCCTTGCCGGACTTGAGCTCGGCCATTATCTGCTTGCCGTTGGCATCCAGAGCGGTCCGGGCCTGGGAAGCGTCCGCGAGGATCCGGCGCGCCTGCGCCTCCACCTTGGCCGCGTCCGCCGGCCTGCCCGCCGCCCGGATGTCCTTGGCCATCTTGAACATGGCCTGAGCCGTCTTCTGTCCGGCCGGCTCGGACTGCACCAGGGCGGAGCGCTGCTGCCACATCATGTCCTTGAACTGCTGCCTGGCGATCTGCAGGTCCCCGCGGGCGATCGTGGCCTGGTCCGCGATGGTCTGCTTGATCTCCCCTCCGGCCTTCAGGAAGCTCTCGGACTTGGCGGGGTCCATGCCGCCGAGCAGCTTCGTCTGCGAGTCCACGAGGGCCTGCATCTTGGAGGACACGCGCTGTATCTGGATTTGATTCTGCGTCTCCCACACCTGGCGCAGTTGGGCGTCGACGCGGCTGATGACGCCCTGAGCCGCGGCCTTGTCCGCGCCCTTGAGCTCCGCGACCAGGCCCTGGAGTTCGGCGACCTGGGCCGAGTTCGCCGCCGCGTTCCTGCCCTGGGTGAGGCTCTTGATGGCGCCTTGCGCCCTCTGCAGGGCGTGGGACTTCCCGTTCGACGGCGTGAAGGAGTGGCCCTGGAGGGTCGTCAGCTCCCGGCCCATGGACAGGAGCTTCTGCGTGTTGCCCTGCAGCGTGGCCTGAGCGTCGCCGGGCTCCATGCCCTCGATGATGGACTGCTGCTGCCGGATCTGCACCTCGAGGCGCTTGCCCACCTCGGCGGGACCGCGGTGCAGGATCTCCCGCATGCGCGTGCCGATGCGCTTGAGGATGTTGTGGCCGGGGGCGTCCTTGGTGATGCCGGCGGTCGTCTCGCCGATGGTCAGGGCCGGCTGCAGCGCGGCGCCGTCCATCTCGTCTCCCAGGATCCAGTAGTGGTCCGCCTTGTTGCCCATGGTGAGCTTGCCCTGGGCCAGCTTCCCCTTGAGCCCCTCCCAGGTGTCCACCTCGATCTTGGTCAGGAGCTTCTTGAAGGCGTTCTTCTCCATGCGCGCCTGGGATTCCAGGTTGGACTGCACCGTGAGGAAGATGGTCTGCTTCCCGGTCGCGGCCGCGTCCGCCTCCGCGATGGGCAGGAGCCCCTCGAAGGCCAGCATGGTCTTGCCGCCTCCCGTCTTCATGAGGAGGAAGGTCCGGATGATGTCGCTCGCTTTCGAACCGTCGGCCATGACGGAGTTGAGGAAGAACATGAGGCCCTCGAACTGCTCGGGCCTCCAAGAGCCCAAACCGGTCCCCTTGGAGTCGCGCAGCAGGTAGGGCGCCGCCTCCATCTCCTTGAGCGCCATGTCCAGGAACTGCTTGTCCGCGCGGGTGATGCCGGTCATCTCCCGGACCCGGTCCTTGAGCCCCTGCACGGTCTTGACGTAGCCGTCCCCGGCCGGAGCCTTGAGGTCCGCCTGCGCCCCCCGCCACGTGGAGAGGTCCTGGAGCATGGTGTCGAACATCTGGGAAACGGCCGGATTCTTGGCCGAGCGGGCGTTGTACTCCGTGCGGATGGCCTTGAGCGCGCCTTCGGCGCGCGTTGAGACGGTCCCGACCTGGTTGAAGTGCTGGAACCGCGCCTGGACCGCCTCGATGTAGTCGAAGGCGCTGCGCAGGGCCGTGGTCTCGACCGGGGTCAGGCCGGCGCCCTGGGTCTTGGCGCGCCACTGGGCCACCAGATCCATGTAGGTCCCCTTCTGCTGGACCTTCCAGGTCTGCGTCTCGCGCATGATCTCGGTGATCATCTCCTGGAACTTGGCCGAGGGGGCGCTGTTCTCATGCAGGGCCTTGAGCAGGGCCTGGGCCTTGGCTTCCACGACCTTTTCGGTCTCCAGGTAGGGGCCTAGCACGCGCTCGGCGACCGCCACATGCGCCTTGGGCAGGGTCGCGCGGTTGACGTAGAGGATGCGCGCCACTTCCTGCTGGACCCCCTGGCGCACCACGCCGAAGCCTTGCAGCAGGTCGCCGGCCGAGGTCCCCAGGATCTTCTGGGCGAGGTCCGGCCGCTTCATGATGGCCTGTTCGAACAGTATCTGGGCCTGGTCGCGCACCTCGTCCGTGATGTGCAGACGGCCCACCATGCCCTTCTCCTTCTGGCTCACCTCGTAGTACTTGAGCGGGTTCACGGAAGCGGGGTCGATCACCTGGCCGGGCTTGCCTCCCGCCAGGGCGTTCGGCAGCTCGGCCCGGATGGCCTCGTACTTCATGTCCTTGGTGACCTGGAAGGTGCCATGCTGGCCGGTCTCGCCGCGCCAACGGAAGTTGAATATCTTCTGCATCAAGGGGGCTTCGGGCGTCTTCTTCAAGGGCAGCTGGGTGACGTCCGCGGCCGCGTTCGCGATGGCGTCGAGCTCTCCCGCCTTCTTGTACTCCTCGAACCCCTGCAGGCTGCGCTGCTGGGCCTGGGCCTGCACCTCGTACTTGGCCGGGTACACGGGCATGAGGAGCCAGTAGGGGTACTGCATGTGGCGCATCTCCGCGGCGCGGGCGCGCTTCAAGCGGCGCTCGATATTGTCCCCGTCCACGGTGTTCAGGCGCAGACTCGTGAAGTGGGCGGCCCAGCCCGCGCCTTTCGACAGCACCGTGTACTTCGCGATCTGGTCGGCCATGGACAAGACGGTGGCCCCGAACTTCCCGGCCACGCCCAGGGCCCCGGTCCCGCCGGTGAGGCTCTGCAGGCTGATCTTATTGATCCACCCGAGGCCCGGGATGTGGGCGAGGCCCGAGGAGAGGTTGCCCATGAGCCCCTTGGAAGCGATGGCGTTGGTGGCAGGCGCCAGGGCGCTGCCCTCGAACGCGTTGGACGGGAGCCCTACGAAAAGGATGGCGGGGGTCCACCAGTGCTCTCCAGCTCCCGAGGCCCACTGCGCGCCCTGCGTCCAGCCCTGGCCGAAGGCCTCGAGCGCGCCGGCGTAGGGCGTGTTCCCGTCCCCGAACACCCGGTTGTAGCCGTACATGCCCGCGTTCATCGTGCCCGAGAGCCCGCCGGAAAGCAGCAGGGAGAACGAACCGATGCGCCAGGAGGCGTTCACGAAGCGCACCATCGTGCCCTCGGCCACGCGCATGATGCGCGTGCTGGCGTAGAGTTTGTCCGGAGCCGCGCTCAGGGTGGCCAGGCGGATGGCCGCGTGCTCGAACACGGCCCCGGCGATCTGGGGAGCGTACGCCAGGGTGCGCAGGGCCAACGCCGACTTCGTATGGCCGGCCGCCTGCACCGCGGTGGCGATGGTGCGTATCCCCGTCGCAGCCTTATAGCTGTACTGGGCCATCGCGGAAAGGCCGGCGCTCGCGATGGGGGCGGCCACGGCCAGGGCCAGGGACCACGCCGCGATGCTGATCCCGATGCCCGTGTAGACGTGGGTCTTGGCCACTCGGCCTACCGTGCTTTGGACTTCGCGGTAAGCGGCCGTGACACGCTGCTGGTCCGAGTTCTCATCCCCGGGCTGGGCCAGTTCCACCATGTAGTGGGTGCGGATGGAATCCGGCGCCATCGCGGTCACCGCGCCGCGAGCCCCCTTGAAGTCCCCGTCCACGATCTTGCCCGCGATGTTCCCCCAATGGCCGTTGTAGCGGTCCATGTTGTCGCGGTCCTTGAGGTAGCCGTCGAACCAATCCCCTCCCCAAAGCGAGGAGACCGCGTTCCCGGCGCGGGCCAGGGCGCGGGTCACGATCGGGGTGAGGCCATGGCTCTCCTTCTTGCTCACCTTGGCCAAGGACGGGGTGTTGACGAACATCGTGTAGTCGAGCCCCACCTCGGCGAGTTCCTTCTGGGTGTCGCCGAGCATGCCCTGGATGTCGGAAAGGCCCTGCACGTGGTCCGCCTTGCCGAGCCTGGCCTCGATGTCGTCGTAGAGGATGTCCAACCGCTGCACGCGCCGGGCGAGGTCCTCTCCGCGCTTCGCGTACGCGTCCCGGACCTCCTTGGGCAGGGGCGCGTCCTTGAGCGCGTCCTTGAGGAACTTATAATCCGGGCTTTCCCCGGCCACCCGGACCATCTCCTTGCCCCGCATCTCGAAGTTGAGACGCTCCATCTGGTTGTCCGCGTGGAAGCGCTGCTGCTTCAAATAGGTCTGCGTGACGTATTTGGAAACGAGCTGCTCGTCCGCCTGCAGGCCCTGGATGTCCTGCTCCGTGATGAACTGCCTGCCCTTGAAGGATTCGACCCGGGCCTTGTAGCGGTCCAGGAACTTGCGCGCGTCCTCCATGTACTGCTTGCGGGCCTTGAGCTTGCAGTCCACGAGCTCCAGCACGGTCGTGACGTAGCCCCCGCAAGTACTGTCGTACATCTTCCTGTGGCGGAAGGGGATGTCGTCCAGGGACGCCTCCGCGCGTTTGAGCAGGGCGTCGCGCAGCTTGTAGCCGTTCTGGGCGTCCTTGAGGAACTGGTCGTCGTGGTACTGCTCCCCAAGGAGCTCGGCGATGCGCACCAGGCGGTCGAGCTCGTAGCCGCGCTCCAGGAGCTTCACCTGCTCCTCGACGCGGCAGAGGCTGTACTGCAGCATCTGGTAGTTGTAGCGGCCGGTCTCCGGGACCTCGGGCGCGCAGGCGGGCTTGGTCTTTGGGTCGTTCATCTTGTGCTGCTGTTCCTTCAGGTTCCGGTCGAACGACTGCGGCCCGCCGGCCTCGCCGCAAAGCCAGTTCCCCCATTGGCCCTTGCCCTCTTCCTCCGCCCGGAAGGACTTGAACTTGGTCGGGGACATCATGACCGGCTCTTTGTCGTCCGGCCACTGCGCGTTGCGGCAGACCACGTTCTTGCCCATCTCCACCGCGATGCCCTGCTTGTCCGCGAACACGAAGCCGTCGGTGGTGTTGATCTGGGTGAGCTTGGGAGGCTCGGACTTGCGCGCCGCAGCCGCGCCGTCGAACCCCGCGCGCAGCAGGGCGTCCGCCATGAAAGTGTCCGAGATGTTCGCGGAGATGCGGCGGGAGACCTCGCCCACGCCGCCCTCTTCGTACTTCTTGCGGGTCTCCTCGATGGCCTTCTCGACGGCCTGGCGCTGCTCCCCGGTCATGGTGCCGAGCTTGCGCAGGGTATTGAAGGTTTCCTTATATTGTTCGACCTTCTTTTGGACCTGCTCCGGCTCCACCGTCGCCGTCGGGGGCTTGCCGTTCCTCAACGCCTCGTAGAGGAGCTTGCCGATGGGGGTGAGGTCGCCCTTCTTCTCGTCGACGACGTAGGAGCGCAGGGGGTCCTTCTTGCCTCCCTTGTCCTCGAAGACCTGGTACTGTTCGAAGAAGCGGACCGCCTCTTGAGGCTGGACCGAAGGGGTCTCGGCATGGGCCAAGGCAGCCGATCCGAGCTGTATGGGGCCCGGGACCAGGACCGCGAAGCAGAGGAAGGCGGCTAGGACCTTCTTCATCGCCTTTTGCCCTTATCTCCTAGACAGCGTAACCGAAAAGTCCTACGCGGGCCAGTGTTGAAGGGCCCAGTCCCCGCCTGCCTCTTGGGCCCACGAGCGGTGGGCCATAGGTCTAGGGGAGTTCAGCCAGGAGCTTCCGCGCGTCCTCCTTGCTCAACCCCTCTTTGGCCAGGGCCTTCTCCAACGTCACGCCGCCGCCCCACCAGACCGCGATGCCCGCGAGGTTCCCCTTGAACCTGCCGTGCCCGGTCTCGGGGCCGTCGCGCACCGGGATGTACCCTGCCGCCTCCAAGCCCCTGCCGTCGAATTTCTTGGGCGAGCAGAGCTGCAGGGGATTCTCCGAAGACTTCACCCCCCGGATGCCGATGGCCGCGGTGCCGGGGTACTTGATGCGGACCCTGTCCTTGTCCTTGGACGGGTCCACGGCGTCCTGGAACACGAGCACCGGGCTCACGGAACGGTCGTCCTTGCCGATGCGGAACTGGATGTAGGTGGAGCGGAGGCCGTCCTTCTCCGCCGTATACAGGGCGGCCGTGGCCTTCTCGAACTTCGGGTCCTTCAGCCTCGAGAGCTTGAGCTCCCCCATGGGGAGCGTGTCCGCGAACCCGGTCTTGGGGTCCCAGGCAGTGGGAGGGACCTTGATGGGCTCGAACACGAACTCGCCGGGCTTGCCCTCCACGTCCTGGCTCGGGTTCGATGTCCCCGGGTTCGGCCAGACCTCCACGGACTGCCGCCCGGCGAACTTGGCGAAGACCTTGTCCCCCTCGCCCACCTTGTATATCTTCTCGAGCGCGGCCCCTTCTTGGACCTTCTTCGCCACCCGGGCGATGACGTCCTCCACCTCGGCGGACAGCCCCGAGGCCTTCGCCGCGTCGCGCACCGCGATATAAATCCCCTCGGCGCGAGCCGCGCCCTGCCAGGTGGACCGTCCCTTGCCGATGTCGAAGCCCCCTCCCTCGGCCTTCCACACGTCGCCCCAGCCCTCGGGCTCGCTCTTGAGGTCGTAGTACACGGCGCCGGTCTTGTCGCGGACCGCGAGCACCGTTCCCCCGAGGAGCTCGAAGCCGCCGAAGTCCGCCTTGGAGATCTTCCCCCCGGCGAAGCCGACGGGCACGTGCAGCCTGGACTTGTGCATCAGGAAGAAGTTCTCATACGGCGCGCGCTCCGGCTCGCACGAGTACGCCCGCACGGCGAGGCCCGCGGCCTTGAGCGCCGCGTTGATCGCGGCCACGTCCTTGTTCGTGGAGTTGATGCGCAGGCCCAGGTTCGGGAGATCGAAGGCGGGCCACTCGTCCGCGGCCGGCTCCTGGGGAACGGATGGGCTTTGGGGGGACGTCGCCCCCGTCCCGGGAGGAGCCTCCATCTGCGGAGGCCGGCCCGCCTTGGGCTCCCAATAGCCCTGCTCCGCGTTCCACCGGAGCTCGTACCACTGGCCTCCGACCTTGCCCAGCGAGACGCTCTCCCCCAGACGTTCCACGCGGCCGTCCACCTTCTGGTTCGTGTACGCCACCATGTCCGGGACCAGGTCCGTGGCCGAGTACCGGTCCATGCCCTCGATCATCTCCCGGGAGAAGAAGGTCAGAGCTCCCTGCTTAGCCGATTCGCCCAGCACATAGTACTGGCGCCCCCCCACATCCACGAGATTGCCCATGTCGCGAGCCTTCTCGGCCCGCTGCTTGAAGAGCTCGTTCACGGTGGGCAGGCGGGGCGGACCGCTGTGCCCGTACACGGGCTTGATCCCGTCCGAACGCTCCAGGCTGATGCCCACGTCCTCCCCCTGGGGAGAGAACTTGAGCACGTACTCGGCCCCGCCTTCCTTGAGCGTGAACTTGTTCGTCGCGTCCGCGCTCATATTGAAGCGCTTCCCGTAGATGTCGACCGGGTTGGAGATGTCGTAGACCCCGATCTGCTGGACGGACCTGGCCTTCGGGTCCTTGGGATCACCCTCCCAGGTACGCATCGTCCGGACCACGACCGCGAGGGTCCGGCCCGGGACCCGCGTGGGGTCCTCTCCCTCCTTGGGCTCCCTGGAAGGCATGTGGATGACGTTCACATCTCCCCATTTGCCGAACAGCTCGGCCATGTCCGACGGCTTGCTGAGATCCACAGCCGAGAGCGACTGCCGCCCGCCTCCGTCTCCGCCGGCCACGACCCCCTCCTGCTTCTCCGGCTTGGCCGTCAATTCGCCCTTGAATAACGCGGGGTTGCGCTTGCTGGCGTCGTAGATCTTGAACGCGGTGATCGAAGCCTCGGTGCAGAAGGCGCGCATCCATTCGGGGCTCCCCGCCTTCAGGGGCCCGGCCTCGTCCTTACGGCAGTACTCCGCGTCGCCGGGCTTGCCCGAGGCGGTGTAGCGGCCCAGGCAGGCGACCAGCTGCTCCCGCATCCTGGCCTTGGCCGGGGGCGCCGCCTCGTCGAGGATCCCCCGGACGGGCTCCTCCTTCTCGCCGGCGAGGACGTCTTTCCCGGCGCCGAGCAGATAATACAAGGCGGCCACGTCGCGCGGGCCGTAGTCCGACGTCTTGAGCTTGAGCGCCTTGAGCACGGCGTCGTCCTCCGGCGAGTAGGTGCCGGAGAGGGTCTGGTTCAGCCACCTATCGACGCCCTTGGACCCCTCGACCTTCAGCCCCTGCAGGAAAGCGTCGATCCTCTTGGACGCGTCCGAGCGCCATTTCCCATCCTTGAGGAGGAGCCCCATGACCACCGCCACCTCGCTGCTCGTGTCCCGCGCCACTTCCTTGCCCTTGGGCGCCCGTACGGCGTCCCTGCTCTTGGAGTCCTCGGGCAGGTTCGCCGCCAGCAGGCTGCTCGACGGGCTGTTCTTCCCGGCCCCGTCGTCGACGATGGCGCCGGGCTTGACCGAGGTTTCCGTGTTCCACTTCAAGTTCAGCGCGGGGAGCCGCACGGGAGTGAACCGCGGCTCTCCCTTCTCGGGCATCCAATCGAGGAACTGCCTGCCGTCCTTCACGAGGATGAGGCTCTCGGAGCGCTCCTTGCACGCCGGGTCCTTGTAGAGGCCGTCCTCCTCCGCGTTCTTCGAATCCCTGCGATAGTAGAGCTTGAGCGTCCTCACGGCGCCCTTGGGCGGAGGGTAGGGCTGATCGAACGATAGTTCCCCGCAGGGCCCTGCAGCCCGGGTCGACGCCTCCATGCCGAGAAACGCGACAGCAATAAGGATAATGGCTACTACGGGGCGGATGATCGGCGCACGCATGGTCGCCTCCGAGGGGTGGGGTGACGGCCTGGAGAACAATGATAGCAGAAGGTCCTAGGGCCCACAAGGGCCCCAGGACCCACGAACCTTCCGGGACTCCGGGGCTACTTCTTCCCCGCGCCCGACAGCTTGGCGCGCGGGTCCGTCTCCTTGAACTTGGCCTGCGCGGTCTTCAGCGCGTTCCCGGCGGCCGCGATCTCCGTCTTCATGGGATCGAGGGACTCGTTGAAGGGCAACGCCGCGGTGTTGAAGTCGGTCTGCGTCTGCGCCATCAGCGCCTTCGCGGCCGCGTCATCCGCCGCCTTGCTGATGTCCTGCCACGTGATCTCCACCATCGCCTTCCCCTTCTCCGCCGTCCCCGTCGCCTTGGGCAGCGCTTTCTCCTGCGCGTAGATGGCGTCGATGGAGGACTTCACCTCGGTGTCCTTCAGGGCCGACCCCTTGCCGTTCAGCCCGCCCTTGCCGGTGTCGTCCCCGCCCAGTTCCTTGAGCCGGGTCTCGACATCCCCCAGCGCCTTCTTCACCTCCTCCCGCTGCTCCTCCTTCATCTTCCTCTTCGCCACCGCGTTGATGTCCTTCTCCACGAGCGCGTCGAATTCTTTTAGCGCATTCCCCCCGTCCGAGACGTAGCCCATCCCGACGCGGACGGCATCGACGGCGTTCGTCAACGCGGTGTTCGCCGCCGCGGCCGACGCGTCCACCGCCGTCTTGTCGCCCTTCACCCTCCCCAGCCCGCTCTCGCCCGCCGCCGTCTGCAGGCTCTCCGCCCCGTTCGTCTTCAGGTGCGTCTGAGCCTGCGCATACGCCGCCCGGTCCGTCGCGCTCACCGCCTTCTCCAGACCCTCGTCCGTGAGCCGGGCTTCCTTCCCCAGACTCTGCTTCGCGTCCAGGCCCAGCTGCTGTCCGGCCGCGGTCAAGGCCTTGTTCGTCTCGGGCAGCGTCGTGTTCTCCAGCTTGTCCATCGCGTCGTACGCGCCGATGAGCTCGCGACGCGCCGCCTGCGCCCTGCTGTTCGCGCTCGTCGCGGCCTCCAGCGCCTCGCCCAGCTTCCTTAGGGCGGGGCAATAGCCCGCCCCGTTCGTCTCCGCCGACGCCGCCGAGCAATACCTCGCCAACGCCTGGTCGATCTCGCCCCTCGTTTTCCCGATCGCAGCCGTCTCCCCTTCCTCGATCTGCTTGATCGGGTCCTTCTTCCCGGACGGCTTGTCCGCGTCCTCCGGCTTCTGCGTGTCGGCGCCCGCTCCGCTCGACCCGCCGAAGTACGCGCACGAGGTGCAGTCCGGGACGCCCTTGCATCCCTCTCCCACGCAGCTCGCCTTCCCGGTGTTCGGGTTGCAGTAGTACTTCGCCTTCGCCGAGTTCGTGAGGTTCGTGCTCCCTCCCCCGCCCGTGTGACAGCTCACTCCGCTCGCGGCCGCGCCGCTCGACAGGAGGCCCCCGAAGAATTCCGCGAACGCCCCGCCCACCGGCTCGATGATCGCCTTCTCGAACAGCTTGAACCCGGACTCGATCATCATCTTCTCGACCATCTGCTTCCTGCCGAATTCGTTCCACTCCTTCTTCTTCCACTTCAAGTCGATGGCCTTCTGCATCTCCATCTTGGCCCGCATCAGGGCCAGGGACTCGCCCAGGCTCTTGTCTCCCTCCTTGCCGTTGTTGCCCGGGCTCTTGTCGTCGGGACCCCGGCCGTAGGCTCCCTCGCTCGATCCCTGCCCGCCCGGGATGGCCTCCCGAGCCGCCGCATCCAGGTTGTTCCCCGCGGACCCGCCCTTGTTGAAGATGTCCGACTGCCTGGCCCCGGCGGCCTTGAGCGACTCGGGACCCCCGCCCGACATCGGGCTGCGCGGCGCCACCCCCCTGTAGCCCGGAGCGGCCTGCGCGCGCGACAAGGCGTTGCTGTCCATCGCCCGGTTCGGCACCTTCGAAGCGGATAGGGCCGGAAGGCTGTACGAGCCCCCGCCTCCGCCCTGAGCGGCCTGCAGGCCCCGCAGCGCCCCGCTCATCCTCACGTCGGGCCTCGGGAGCTTCGGGCTCTTCTGGATGGCCTTCTTCACTCCGGCCGACGCGGCCTGGGCCAACGCGTCCTTCCACCCCCCGCTCTCCTTCGCGGGCGGCGCGCTCTCGGTCGGCAGCATCGCCGCGGGCTTCTGCGCCCCGGAGGTCATGATCAGCGCCGACGGGTCGCGCACGTTCAGCGGCGTGATCACGTCCGTCCCGGACCCGTACAGGCTCCCCGGCGATAATCCCCCGGTCCCGGATTCGTACACGCTCCGCCCATCCGGGAACAGGCCGCCTTCGCCGGGCGTCGAGAACCCCTGCTTGAGCACCCCCAGTTCCTCCTCGGGGCTGATCAAAAAGTGCTCCGCCACCGGCGCCATCATCAGCACCGCCAAGCCGGCCGCGATGAACGCGAAATCCTTCTTCCTCAGGCGCTTGAGGCGCTCCACCAGCGTCGCCCCGCCGGGCAGGCCGCGCACCTTCAGCCCTCCAGCCATCGCCCCGCTCTTCGCCAAGCCCGGGAAGCCGGACTTGCCCAGCTCCGGCATCGGGACGCCGCCGCCTTTCCTCTCCTCTTTCGCCAGCGGCTTGAACGACGGGATTTCAGGGTGTTCGTCCTGTCCGGGCATAGTACCTCCCTACTGGCTGCAGTTCATCTGGCTCGACTGCCCCTGCGTCAACGGACACGCGTTCGCCCACTGATTGGCGATCACATTATACTCGTTGCACTTGACCCTCATCTGGTCCCCGACCCGCTGGCACGCCCTGGCCTTGCTCGCGCTGCACCCGCCGCCTCCGCAGTCCATGGAGTTGAGCTGGTTGGAGAGCTTCTGGATCTCGTCCATCTTCCGGTCGAGCTGCGGGCCGTAGGTGTCGTTGGCCTCCTCGCACTTGATCGCGTCCTGTTCGAGCTGCTCCGCCTCGTCGATGAGCGAGCCGATCTCCCCCTCGCTCGGGACCGAAGGGACCGACGGGTCGCCGAGCTCGGGCGCGCCGATTATCTCGCCCTTGGGCTTGCCCCCGTCGAAGGTGGCGCCGCTGGCGGTCGAGGCGTACTCGTTCGGGCAGTTGTTCGGATCGCACTTGCCCGGCGGAGGGGCGGCGGCCACGCTGTACGCCCGCGTCTCGGCGAGCCGGTACATGGCCGTCGAACGGTTGCTGTTCGCTATCCCCCCCACCGCGCCGCTCATCCGGGAGTTCATGCCCCGCTTATTCCGCCAGGCGAGTTTGCCTCCGGCCGCGCCCTTGACGCGCGACGAGCCCACGGCCGGCACGTTCGTCTGGGAAAGGGCGGACGCCATGGCATCGTCGCCGCGAGTGGCGGCACGCGCCCCGCTGCGCGAGATGGCGCCCGGGCCTCCGGCCAAGCCGGGCCCGAAAGCGCCCATGCCGCCGCCCGGCATGCCCTCGGCGTAAGCCTCGTTCATGAGCCCGTTGATGAGCTCCCCCTCGGATAGAGGGACCCCGTCCCTCATCTTGTCCGCGTCCTCCGGAGTGGGGACTCCCCCGATGCTCTTGCCGGCCTTCTCGATCTCGCTGTACTGCCTGCTCTCGCCTTTCGCCGCGTCGGCCCCTTCGCCCTTGACCAGTCCCACCGTGGACTTCCCATAGTACGCCAAGGCGCCGCCGGAGCCGAAGAGGGCTCCGGGGTCGGTCAGCGGCTTGCTGTTCCGTCCCTCCTGCATCGAATCGGACAGGCCGCCCCTCACGCGCATCTCTCCTCCGCCCAGGTCGCTGCGCAGCCCGAGGGCTTGGGCGACCCTGTCGAGGAAGGGCACGTGCATGAAGGTCGTGGCCGGCAGGATGAATATGAACGCCAGCAGTCCCACCATCAAAAGCAGCGGCCCCACCCCCTTGCCCCTGTTGAAGAACAGCAAGAGAAAGGCCAGCAACCCTTTCTTCTTGTTCTTTTCGAAGAATTGAGTCGTCATAAGTCCTCCGTTCCATCCCCGGACCGCGTCAGTCCCCTAAAATCGTCCCCGAGTAGAACAGATACCCGACAGACCCCGCGAAGAGCACCCAGGCCGCTCCCAGGATCATGAACCTCGCCGTCATGCCCGGCACCGAATGATAGCGCGCGATGTTCAGCGCCAGGACCACCAACCCCACGGTCGTCCCCCCCCACATGCCGAAGGCGACGGCCTTGCGCAGCAGCCGCCTGCTCTCCGGCGTCTTCAGATTACTGAAGCTGATAGTCGGCATTCTTCTCCTTTTCCGTATCCTCGTGGACCGTATTGTCCTTCATCTGGAAGTCGTTGTCGGGGCTCGTATAAGCGCGGTTCCCGGAGTTCGTCGCCGTCCGATCGATGATGTGCTGCTGATCCTTCTGTCCGTAGTCGTTGCCGACGGTGTCCCCCATCTGCCTGGCCTGCTGATGCATCATCATGGCCGCCATGCACAGCCCGACGCCGATGCCGATGAGGATCGCCGCGACGACCGCGGCCACGCCCGTGACTCCCGCTAGCATCATGGCCGCTCCGATCGCGATGAGGGCGAATCCCGCGATGAGCAGCGTCTTCGCCGTGCTCGTGAGCTGCTGGGCGTTGTCCACGTACGGCTGGTACGGGGTCGCGTTCTCGCCCGGGCCCACGTCCGGACCGCCCTCGGAAACGCCCGAGCCGGAAGTCATGTCCGGGGCGCTCCCGCCCATCGGGTCCACGGACCCGTCCCCGATCGCCCCCGTCGTTCCCGGAGCGCCGTCGACCTTGGTCTGCTCGAAAGCCTCGCCGGCGTAGGTGGCGCCCGCCTCGCCCGAACCGGCCGCTGCGGCCGCGGCCGAGCGCCTCCCGGAGAACTTGAGCTGCCCCATGGCCTTGTTGGCCGAGACCCCGCGCGTGTCCAGCTTCTTGGCCATGAGCGCGCCGCTCTTCTGCCGGCTCATGGTCAGCGTCTTGCCGCCCGCGGCGGCCATCGTGCGCGACAGGTTCTTCCCCAGATCCGCGGAAGGCTTCAGATTGAATGTCCCCTTGCCGGAGAAGATGTTGTTCTTCCCGAACCCGCCGCCGAGCTGGGAGGAGAGCTTCGCCCCCGAGAGCGTGTTCTCCATCCGCCCCGCCCTCGTGAACTGGTCGGGAGCCTCGGGCATCCCTTCTTTGGACTCGGACGCCGCGTCCGCGGTCTTCTCCGCCCCCGCAGCCCCTCCCTCGGCGTTGGGCGCGTCCGCCGCGGTCTTGCCGGCCGTGGGCTCGTCCCACTTGATCTGTCCCTCCCCGACGCGGGCCAGGTAGGCCAAAGACTTGCTCCCCTGGCTGTCCCTCCTGGACACGCGCACTCCCATGTCCGGGGCTTCGAGCGCGGGCCCCTTGGGCCCGGCCCTCTGCACCTTGCCCTGCTGCATCACTCCGTAGCCCACCAGCGCCGCGCCGCCCAGGCCCAGGGCGACGGCCACGGCCGCGATCTTGCCAGTGAACAAGGCGGCCAAGCCGCCCCCGGCGCGCGCCGTCGCGCCGCCCACCGCGACGACGCCCTGGCCGACATCGGCGCCCTGGAGCACCGCGCCCGCGCCCTTGCGCTCCTCCTTCTTCTTCTTGAGGATCGGGATATCCACGTCGCTCTTGCCAGGGTCAAGATCGCTCATAGCTTCCCCCTCGCTTCTTCCCGCCGCCTGTGCCGCCGCTCTGGTCTTACTTCGCCAGCGCGCCCCAGCACGCTCCGATGAAACCCACGACTCCGCCCAGGGCGCACAGCCAGGCCGGCATCGTCTGCCAGACCATGGCCGCGATCCCCGTGGCCGTCGTGATGGCGCCGGCCACGGTCAATATCGTTCCTTGCGCCGGTTGTCCGTAGTTCGACATGATGGAGATGCCCACCATGGTGGCGGCCAACGCCATCAAGGTGGCCACCGCGAGCAACGCGGTCTGGATGGCCGAGACCGCCTGGCCCACGAGCGGGGTCTTGTTGATGTACGAAAGGATGCCGATGACCGTGATGATGGCCGACGCCAGGGCGAGCATCATCACCGCCATGTTCAGCTGGCCCTGATAAGGAGTCACGTTCTCCCCTCCGCCCGTGGACGGAGGCTGAGGGGTCTCGCCCGTGGCGGTGCCGCCGTCGGACGACGCGTTCACCGGACCGCCCCCGCCGCCCTCGTCCTCGCTGAACCCTCCCTCGCCGACCCCGCTGGAGCCCGCTCCTAGGATGGACTGCCCACCGGGCTGTGCGCCATCCCATTGCTGGGAATGGACCGAGGACTGGCTCTCAGCCCCGCTCTTCCTGGCGGTCCCCATGGCCTTGTTCATCCCGTCGAGGCGCCTGGCCGTGGCCCCGCTCAGCTTGCTGCCCTTGCTGTTCGCCGGAGTCGTGGCCCGCACCACCCGGGCCGCGCGCCCCTGGGACATGCCCTGGGTCGCGCGCGCGACATCCAGCTTCGGCTTGGCGAAGCCCTGGCCGATCCCTCCGGACAGACCGGCCCCTCCCGCGAGATCCATCCCTTTGCTGCCGAGCCCGCTCGTCATCTGCCCGAACTTCCTGCCAAGCGCCGCGTTCGCGCCGGATTTCTGCTCTTCAGCCAGCGCCGCGGCCATGGCCTGTGCCTGCGCCGTCGGGTCGCCCTGGCCGACGGCTCCGGCGGCCCCCGCCTTCTCGTCCGGGGTCCCCGGAGAGGCGGCGTCCTTATTCTCCTCGGACGCGGCCGCGTCCTGCTTGGGGGCCTCGCCCTCGGCGCCCCAGACTCCCCGGTTGGCCTGCTGAGCCAAGGAGAGGGAGGACGCGGACCTGCCCTCGCCGCCGACGAAGCCGCTCCGCATGCTGTCGGAAGCGGTTCGGATATTGATGGACTGCCCGGCCTGGTCGCTGCGCTTGAGCGCGGTCTTGTGCATCTCGTTGAAGCTGACGGCTCCGCCGAGAGCGAGCCCGCCGGCGACGGTGACGGCGATGCCGGCCTTGGATGTCAGGAAGGCCGCGAGCTTGGCCAGACCGCCGGACGCGCCGCCCAGGCCGGCGCCGCCGCCCGAGCCGGCTCCGACCTTGGCCGCGCCGCCGGTCATCCATGCAGGGAGCCCTACGCCCTTGCGTTCCTTGTCCTGGGTCTTCTGGTCGTCGCTCATAATCCCCCCGCCAGCCGCCCTACTTGTTCCAGCTCCACGACCCTGCGGCGCCGTCCTTGCCCGCCGTATACGTGGCGGTCTTCCCGTTGGAATAGGTCGCCGTCATGCCGTCCATCTTCGTGACCTTCAAGTTCGCGTCCGCCGTCTTCCCGAACTCCGCGGCGCTCGCCTTGGTCTTCGTCTCCGCTTCCTTGCCGGCCTCGTCGTTGATGAGCACCATGGCCGCCTGGAACGCGATGATGCCGCCGATCAGGGCGAACATCATGCCCTGGCCCATCTGCTCGTAAGGCTTCTGCGTCAGCTGTATCCCTGTCGCCGCGACCATCACCGCGGCCGCGGTCGCGATCCCGGCGAGGATCTTGGCCGCCATGGCCATGTTGGCCGCCGGGATCAGCTGGCCGGCCTCGGAAAGCTCCTTGGACTTCTTCGAGCACGCGCCCGCGGCCAAGAGCGCGATGCCGGCCACCGCCATGCCGATCATGGCCCGGGTGATGAGATGCTGGTACGGCGTCTTGTTCTCCTTCTTCTCGATCTCCGGAGGAGGAGGGGTCTCGCGCAGGTTTTCCGCGGTGTTCGGGTTGACCGCGCCGTCGACCCCCTTTTCCCCGGACCCCGTGCCGCCAGAACTCGGGGGAGCGGACGTCCCGCCGATCTGGTTGCCCGAGCCTCCGGTCCCGTCGTATGTCGCTCCTCCGTACTTCGCCGCGGACGCTCCGCTCCTAGCCCCCTTGGCCAGGTTCGTCATGCGCATGGTGTCCGCCGCCTGTTTGGACGCGAGCCCGCCCTTGGCCAGCGCGGACCTGCGGCTCGCCTGGGCGGTGGACCGGTTGGAGCCTTCCAGGCCGGCCGTGTGCCGCGCGGAGGGACGGTACGTCTGCTGGAACCCGCCGCCGATGCCTCCCGAGAGCCCGGCCTGCGCGCTGAGCTGGAGATTGCTGCTCCCGCCGGAACGCCCGGCCAAGCCCTCGCCCTTGACCATGGCGGGCCGCTCGACAGGCTTGCGCGCCGCAGCGTCCGGACCGGCGGAGCCGTGGTCCGGAGACTGCACCCCGGAATCCTTCTTCACGCCGGGAGCGGCGGCGGCCGCGTCCGCGACCCTATCTCCGGCGGCGGGATCCTTCGGCGCTTCCGGCCGGTTGGCCTGCTGGAGGAAGTCGAGGGAGTTCGACGCTCCGTTCGGGGCGGCGGCGGCCCCCTGCTCCGCCCTGGCCCCCTCCAGCTTGGCCATGGACTCGCCGTCCTTCTCCAATGAGGTGAACATGCTCTGCGCCTGGTCTTGGCGGCCGGCGCGCAGCCCGGCCGCGCCCTCCGGCTTGGTCGCCAGGATCCCGATGCCGGCCGCGACCGACGATCCCACCAGGGCCAAGGCCACGATCCCTGCTTTCGACGCGAAGATGCCGCCCCCGAGGGCGGCGCCGCCAGCCGGCGCCCCTCCGAAGCCGAGCTTGGCCAGCAGCGCGGCGAGGAGCCCATCTTTCTTGCGCTCGCTGGACCGCATGACCTCGGGATGGATGTCCGGCACTCCGGGCTTGGTCTCCATAAGCTCTCCCCCGCTAACTCGCCGGCTGCTTGACCTGCTTCGGATCGACTGCGTTCAATGTCTTCTGGCTGGACGGCTGATTCAGCCCCATCCCGCTCGCAAGAGCCATCCCGATGCCGCTGAACGTCGGCCCCAGGATCCCGGAGATCGCCACTCCCATGACCATCATGAGCATCTGCTGCTGCAGGTATTCCTTGTTGCTGTCGTCCTTCACCTCGCCGGCGGCATCTATCGGAGGCGGCTCCAGGAGCTTCTGGTTCACGTTCGGGTCGTTGCCCTTCAGGTTCATGGGCGTTCCCTGGCCCTCTCCGAGCCCGGTCCCTCCCCCCCCGGCAGCCGCCTCGAGCGCATCCATGCTGGACTTGGCCCCTCCTCCGGCGTCGAAAGACCTGCCGCCTATCCCGGAAGCGAGCTCATCGTTCCCCTTGAGCGCGGCGAGCGACGTCTTCTGAGCCCCTCTGAGCCCTTGCACTGTCTGGCTATTGGCGACGTTCTCCCGCAGCCGGCTCCTGGCCTCCTGAGCGGCGGCTTGGAGACCCCCTGTCCTGAGGTCCAGCCCAGGGTCCCCCCCGGTGCCGAAGGGTTTCTGCTGGACGAGCTGGGCGGAGGAACTTCCCTCTCCGCCGCCGCGCGAGGAGCCGGCGGGCTCGAACTTGGCCTGGGGCCTTGAGAAGCCCGTACGCGCCTCCTGCCCGTCCCAGCCGTCGTCCTTCGCCGGCTTGCCTTGAGCGGAGAACGAATCGAGCCCTTCAGCCACTTTCCCCTTGGACAAAGCGTCCCCGGTCCGAATTCCGTCGCTGATAGGCGCCCCGAAAGCTCCGCCGGGCGCCTTGTAGAGGCTCGAGGACTGCCCCCCTCGCGAGGATCCGCGCGCATATCCCCCATCCGCCCCGTCCACAGGGATGGCGAGCGCCCTCCCCGGGGCCCCTTGCGGGTTCTCCGCAGAATCGAGAGAAAACAGACTTTGTTCGGTCCGGCCGAGGGTCTTATCTATGTCGACGGCATCGGAACCCGTCCCGGAAGTGGAAGGGAAATAAATCCAAAGTCCCACAAATAGACATATAACGAAAACGATCCACCAATGTTTTTTAAATGGGTCATTCCCCCGGATGGGTATATTCGGCATGGCCCTGCCCCGCTTACCTTAAAAGTTTAGACCCGGCACCAGGGGTTGTCAAGATATGTTTACAAAATATTTACCTTTGAAATTATAGTGAAAGGTATTTAAGGACGGACCCTAGGCCTTCGGCCCTTCCGGTGGATTCACCGGAGGCTGAGCGGCCCGGGGGAAGGGGCCCGGCTTGGGCAGGAGGGGCGGCCTCGGGGTCGCGCCCAGAAGCGGCGGCGGGCGCTTGCCGTATTCCATGAAGATCTGCGCGATCTCGTCGTAGTCCAACTCCTCTTTGGCGAGGAGTTCGCTCACGAAGCGTTCGACGATGTTCCATTCCGCCCGGAGGGTATTCTCCACCTCCGCCATGGCCTTGGCGAGTATCAGCTGCGTCTGGGCGTTGAGCTTCTGCTTGAGGGCCTCGGACAGGTGCTCCTCGGGCAGGGCCGTGAAGTCGCCGACGATGCCGTCGCCGCCCATGCCGACTCCCCAGACCATCGCGTGGGCCACGGACATCGCCACCTTGAAGTCGGAGCTCACGCCGCTGGAAGTCACTCCGTACTTGAACTTCTCCGCGACGTATCCGGCCAAGGAGACCTTGATGTCTGCAAGGCACGCGCTGCTGTCGCGCGTGTGGAGCTCCTCGCGCGGGGCATGATGGACCACTCCGAGAGCCCCGCCGCGCTGGATGATGGACGCCTTGAACACGTCGTCCGTCGGATGCGTCAGGTACAGCATGACGAGGTGTCCGGCCTCATGGAAAGCGGTCATCTCCCGCTCGCGCGGGGTCATGTTCAGACGATGCGCCACGCCCAGCTCGATGCGCTCGATGGCCTCGCTGATCTCCTTGTAGGAGACCAGGTCCCGCCGATTGCGCACGGAGATGAGCGCGGCCTCTTTCAGGATGTTCTCGATCTCCGCCGGAGTCCGATAGACCGCCTTGCGGGCGAGCCGCCCGTAGTCGATCGTCGGGTCCATCCGGATCTTCTTGGCGTAGAACGCGAAGATCTCCTCGCGTTCCTGGAGGTTGGGCCGCGAGATGGTGATCTTCCGGTCGAAGCGGCCGGGCCGCAGCACGGCGGGGTCCAGGACATCCTCGGCCGCGTTCATCGCGCCGATGACCATGACGTGGGCGTCGGACTCCACCAGCCCGTCCATCTCCACAAGCAGCTGGTTCAAGGTCGAGTTGCCCTCGGAAGAGCCGCCGAAGGCGTCGTAGAAGACGCGCTTGCGCGCCAGGACCTCGAGCTCGTCGATGAAGATGATGCAGCCTCCGTGGGCCTCGGCATACTGCCGGGCCTGCTTGAAGAGCTTGCGCACGCGGGCCGCGCCCACGCCGACGAATATCTCGACGAACTCCGAGCCCGCCACCGACAGGAACGGGATCGCCGCCTCCGTGGCGATGGCTTTGGCGAGCAGGGTCTTCCCGCAGCCCGGAGGGCCGGTCAGCAGGATCCCCCGGATGATGCGCCCCCCGACCTGCTTCAGGCGGGAACGGTCGTTGATGAGCTGGACCACCTCCCACGCCTCGCGCTTGGCCTCGACGAGCCCGATGACGTCCGTGAACCGCACCTTCACCGCGTCGGCGCTCACGCGCCCCTTCTTGAACCGCGCGAAGCCGCCGCCGAACTGGAGGAGGTATAGGAATCCGACGAACACAAGGGTCTGGAAGAGCATGAACGGGATGGACGCCACGTTGATGCCCACGATGTAGCGCCGGACGCTCTCCTCCATCCCGGCCAGGTACCACATCGGGAAGACGAACGAGATGAGCGAACCGATGGCGACGACGATCCAGAGCCAGTAGCGCTGCCAGAAGAGCCTTAGTTTAGCCCAGAGCATGATGGGTTGGACACCCGGCGTATAGTGTATGTTCCCTGGCGGTGCCCGCGCAAGCCCTCACGGCTGGAGGCCGGGCAGGACGAACGCGATGGGCCTGTCGCGGTTGGGGACGTACTTGACCACCTCGAAGGTGAAGCCCCGGTTCTTGAACAGCGGGACGTTCACCGGCCGCGTCCGTACCTGGAGGGTGACCACGTTCCAGACCTGGGTGCGCGTGACCGGGCAGATGGTCGCCGACTGCAGCCCCAGGAAGTTGTTCGTGGCCCGGTCGTTGAATCCCAGGTACTCCTTCACCCGGTACTCGATGTCCCGGCAGAGCGTCCCGTTGTCGAAAGGCTCGTACTTGATGTTGCGGTGGGATTCGAGCTGCCAGCGCCGCGCCGCGTAGTAGGACGCGACCTCCATCTTCTGGACGAGCACCAGGAGCGCGAAGGTCTTGGCGAAGGCGAAAAGGAAGAACATGAAGAGCGGGAAGAGCAGGACCACCTCGGTGGTGGCCTGGCCCTTCCACGCAAGCCGCCTAAGCCCGGAAAGGAGTCGTTTTCTCATGGGTATAGCCTCGTGGAGAATTTCGGGGTCGGGTCCGGCCAAAGGCGCCCTCCGGCGAGGGCGACCGTGGCATGGACGCACGGCCCCCCTCCGTCCTGGCACCGGACCCGATTGTGGAAGTTCACCCCGAAGTAGTTGGTGCTCAGCGTGGAACGGTTCCTGTCCCAGTGCTGGACGATCGGGTAGCCGGGCCAGTTCGACATCTGGTGCCGGCTGCGCATGGCCTGCAGGTGCGCCGGGTTGATGGACTCCAGCTGGAAGAGCCCGGAGCTCGGCTGGCAGTTCGCGATGGTCGACGGCATGGAGATGGGGCTGTTGGGGGCCCATATCTGGTAGGGCTGGAACGCGTTGTTCGTGGGCTTGTTCCCGTAGATCATGATCTCCTGGACGCAGTAGGGCTTCGGGGCGAACCCGGACCCGACCCTCCCGTAGGTGTCGAACCAGCGGGCGCCGTCCCTCCCGTCGTTGATGGGGTCGTTGGTGTTGAGCCAGTAGGATTTCCGGAAGAAGTTGTGGTCCCGGGTGAGCCGCTGGAACACCGAGTACTGGGCGTCCTCCACCGAGCCCAGCAATTGGTAGATCTGCACGTAGAGCTTGTAGATGTCCTGCGCGTCGTCCCAGCTGATCCAGTAGTCGAGGGCGTCCTGCATGGTGATGATGTCGAGCCTGCCGCTGCCCCCGCAGGAATCCATGTCGGGGGACCAGCTGTTCTTGCCGCTCCCGCACCCCCCGAAACGCAGCATCCACTGCGGGTACTTGTCGAGCGCGTCCGCCTGGTCCTGTCCCTCCCAGCGCGGATAGGTCCCGTTCTTGTACAGGATGTTGTAGAGCCTGTCTCCCTGGAAGCCGCAGTCCCCCTGGGTGTTGTTCTTCTTCTCGATGCAGGTCCCGTAGAAGCCCTCATGGAAGATACGCTGCGGGAAGGCGCCGTTGACGTAGGCGGAGCGGTTGAGGAAGTCGGAGTAGTTCGTCATCTCGATGAACGCGGCCGCGTCGACGGCGAACTGGTGGCGTATCTTCTCGCGGGATATCTTCGCCGTCTCGAAGATGAGGTACACGAACAGAAACAGCGAGGGGATGATGAACAACGAGGGAATGGCCAACTGGCCTCGACGGTCGCGCAGCAGCCGGCGCAAAGAGATACAGCTCAGGGCCTTCGGCATCTCAAGCCATCCCAGGCGGATATCCTCGTCCGCACCCAATATATATCTCCCTGCTGTTTCAAAATCAAGGGCCCAAAGTAAAGAAAAAGCAATGCAGAGCGGGGTCTATTGGCCGTACGCGAGTCTGAGCGCGAGGAACTCAGGAAGGCCGGCCGCGAGGATCTTCCTCTGCACCGGCTCGATGTCGTATTCGACGCGGTGGACGGTGAACGTCCGCCTGAGGTCGTCGTAGATCCCGCAGCTCGACCGGGCGTCGTGGTCCCGGGGCTGCCCGACCGAACCGGGGTTGAGGGCCGCGCGCACGCCGAGCGGGGTCGCGACGGTCTGCGCCTCGGCCAAGGCGCCCATCTCCACGTAGGAGACCGGCTCCTTCATCAGGAAGCAGAGCGGCAGATGGCTGTGCCCCACGAAGCACGGCGAGATGTCGAAGTAGCTGCAGTTGTCGAGGAACTGCTGCACCGTGACCAGGTATTCCTCGGCCGGGTTGCGCGGCGAACCATGGATGACGGTGAAGAGGTCCGTATCGACCCGCGGGGGCAGGTCCTTGAGCCAGGCCAGGTTCTCCGGCGTGACCGTCCTCTGGGCGTATTCGGCCGCCGCGCGGGCCGCTTCGTTGAACCAATCCAGGCTCATGCGGCCGAGCACGGCCAAGTCGTGGTTGCCGCGCACGGCGACGAGCTCCGGAAGCTGCCGGACCCGCTCGATGACGCGGTTGACGTCGGCCCCGTAGCCGACGATGTCCCCGCAGCAGATGTAGCCTTCCGCGCCGTTCTCTTCGAGGACGGTCAGCGCGGCGTCGAGCGCCTCGAGGTTGGAATGGACATCCGCAATGACGCCCCAGATCATGGTCGGACTGGATGATAGCCTATTGGCGGAACGTTTTCAAAACACGACCCTAGGTCGTCCTGATCATCTCCGCCTGCGGGGCGCTCTCCGAGGAGCCCTCCTTCTTGCGGAAGTCCACGGAGATCATCTGGCTCACCCCGGACTCCTCCATGGTGATGCCGTAGATCACGTCGCAAGCCTCCATGGTCCTCTTGTTGTGGCTCACCATGAGGAACTGCGTCTTCCCGCCGAACTCCCGCAGCAGCGACAGGAAGCGGTCGATGTTGGCCTCGTCGAGAGCGGCGTCCGCCTCGTCGAGCATGCAGAAGGGCGAAGGCCGCACCATGAAGAACGCGAAGAGGAGAGCGATCGCGGTCAGGGTCTTCTCGCCGCCCGAGAGCTGCGAGATGCTCTGCAGGCGCTTGCCCGGAGGCTGCGCCACGATCTCGACGCCCGTCTCCAGCAGGTTCTCCTTGTCGGTGAAGACGAGGTCCGCCTCCCCGCCGTCGAACAGGATGCCGTAGAGCTTGCGGAAGTGCTCGCGCACCTCCTGGAAGGTCTGCCGGAAGTTCTCGCGCGTGGTGGCGTTGATGCGGGCGATGACCGAGTGCAGGTCCTGCCGGGCCTGCCCCAAGTCGTCGACCTGGGACTGGAGGCGGTCCCGCTTCTTCGTCAGCTCCTCGTACTCCTCGGGAGCGGCCATATTGACCTGCCCGATGGCCGCGATGCGGCGGCGCAGGAAGTCGATGCGCTCGGGGTCCGAGGGCTGGTCCTTGTACTTGGCGCGCGCCTCGTCGCAGGTGAGCCGCCACTCCTGGGCGAGCTGCCGCTCGAGCATATCCCGCTTGGCCGCCAGCTGCGAGAGCTTCACTTCGGCGGCGTGGACCTTGGAGAGGTGCTCATCGGCTTCGCCCTTGCGGGCGCGCAGCGACGCCTCGAGCTCGCCCGCCTGCATCTGAAGGACCTGCACCTTCTCCAGCAGGGTCTTCCTCTCGTTCTCGAGCTGCGCCAGCTCCCGATGCAGCGCGTCCAGGGCCTGCCGGGCCTGCTCGCCCTGCGCCGCGAGCTCCTGGAGTCTGAGCTCCCAGGCGGCGTGCTGCTCGCGGCGGCGGGTCGCGGCCCGCTCCAGATTCTCCAGCTCTCCCGCCAACCGGTCGAAATGCTGCTTCGTGAAGTCCGCCGCGGTCTGCTGGTTGGCGATGCTCTTGTCGAAAAGCTGGCGCTCCCCCCGCTTGCCGGCCACCTGCTCCACGAGCGCGGCCAGCTTCGCGCCGACGGCTTCCTCCCGGCGTCGAAGCTCGTCCTCGGCTCCGCCGCGCTCCGAGAGCGCTTGTCTCAGGCCCTGGATCTCCTCGAGCTTCGACGCCATCTCCGCGAGGCGGCGGACCGCGTCAGCCTCGAAGAGTCCCGCCTCCTGCTCCTGCAGGGCCAAGCCCCGCAGCTTCTGGTCGCGCGCGTTCCGGACCATATGCAGCTGGAGGTCGCTTTCGCTGACCGCGGCCCGGGCTTCGGCGAGCGCGCTCTCCGCGGTCGCCACCGCTTGGATCCGTTCCTGGAGAAGCCTCTCCCCCTCGGCGAGCGACCGCTCCACGCCTTCGAGCGCGGCACGCGACTCCTCGATGTCGGAGAGCTTCGGCCCCCGGACGACGGATTCCTCCGCGCCGCCGGTGACCCAATGCTTGCCGTACAGACTCCCCTCGAAAGTGTAGGCCTCCCCCAGCAGGAACGCGACCGCCTTCGAGTAGGCCGGATCGGAACGCACCCGGTCGAAGAGACGGCGCGCGCCCGGCGGGAGCGCCGCGGGCTCCCGGACTTCCGGGAGCGTGCTCAGGACCAGGAACCGCGCGCGTCCCCGGCCGCTCTCCCGCAGATGCCGGATGCCGGCCTGCGCCGCTTCCAGCCTCTCGCAGACCACCGCGTAAAGCCTGTCGCCAAGGACGTCCTCGACCTGGGCCCGGCTGGACTCCTCCATCTGCAGCAGGGAACGGACGGTGCCCACCACGCCGGGGATCCCGGCCCGGCACACGGCGTGGGCGCCCACCCAATGCACATCGGCTTCCCCCTGCGCCTGGATCGTCTCGATCCGGGTCTTCAGGCGCACGGACTCCCCGCGCAGGCGCTCGAGCTCCCTGCCCGCCTGCTCGGCCGCGCCGCGCGCCGCGCGCAGGTCGGCCTCGCCCGCATCCACCCGTGCCCGCGCCTCCTGCGCCTCGCGGGTCCTCGCCGTCACGGCGTCGTCATCCGCCGCGGCCAGGCCGCGCTCCGCCTCCAGATTGACCAGCGCCTTCTCCAGGTCCTTGAGCGCCCCGCGGACCTCGTACTCCATCTGCCCGATCTGACTCTGGGCCTGGGACAGGCGCCGGGAGGACTCCTGGGCCGCCTCCTGCAGGGAAAGCTTCCGCGAGCGGACTCCGTCGAGTTCGCGCTGAGCCTCGTCCCGGCCTTTTTCCAAGGCATCGAGCTCGCCCTCGAACGCGTCGCGCTCCGCCTGGATCTGCGCGAGAGCCGCGGCGGCTTCCTCATACGTCTTGCGCGCCGCAGCGATGGAGGGCTCCAACTCGGCCACGCGGGCGGACTCGCGCACGCCCTCGGCATCCGAAGACTTGCGCTGCTCCGCGATGTCCCGACTCGTGACGTCGGCGTTCTGGATGCGCTCCTCGAGGCGCCCCTTCTCGGAGATGCAGTCGCCGATCCTGGCCTGCCGCTCCATGGCCGCCGTCTCCTGCGACGCCCGCTCGAGGCTCAGGGCCGCGAGGCGGGCCTCATCCGCGTCGATGCCCGAGCGCAAGGCGGCGAGCTTCTCCTGGATCGGGGTGAGAAGGGCCCGCTCCGACGAGGCCTCGGCGTCGACGGCGTCGACCTCGTGCAGGAGCTGCGCGGCCGCCAGCGCGGCGAGCTCTTCCTGGTACTTCTGGAACAGGCGCGCCTTGCGCGCGTCCGCGTCGAGCTTCTTGAGCTGGTCGTTGAGGAGCGCGACCTGGTCCTGCAGTCGGCCGAGGTCGATCTCGACGCGGTCGAGCTTGCGGAGGGCCTCCTCGCGCTTGGCCTTGTACTTGGCGACCCCGGCCGCCTCCTCGAAGAGAGCCCGCCGGTCCTCCGGCTTCGATTGGAGGACGAAATCCACGCCGCCCTGGTCGATGATGGCGTAGCCGTCGTTGCCGATGCCGGTGTCGAAGAAAAGCTCGCGGATGTCCCGCAGCCGGCACTGCGTCTTGTTCAGATAGTACTCCGACTCCCCCGAACGGAAGATGCGGCGCGTGACAGAGACCTCGGAGAACTGCACGGGCAGCATGCTCTGGGCGTTATCGAAGGTCAGCGTCACCTCGGAGAGGCCCATGGAGGCGCGGCGGCTCGTCCCGGCGAAGATGACGCTCACCATTGAGTCCGAGCGAAGCGATTTCCACGACATCTCCCCGATGCACCAGCGGACCGCGTCCATCACGTTCGACTTGCCGCACCCGTTGGGCCCCACGATGCCCGTGATGCCGGGCCGGAGTTCGATGCGAGTCCTGTCCGCGAAAGATTTGAATCCGAGGATCTCAAGCGATTTCAGATACATGCGCTCGCCTCACAGTCCATGTTTTGCCATCTTTTAGCTTATAGATGACAAATTGATGTTATAATTTAGCATAATCCCCCGAAAGTGTCAATGATTCGACAACATCTCTATCAGAATGTATAATCAATCCATGCGAAAGATTCTTTTAATTGGACCGTTCTTCCTATACGGCTGCACCCTTTTCCCCAACCGGATGTCTCCCAAGACCGCGCCTGCGGAGCCGGTCTCTCAGGCCCCCGCCGCTCCGGTGGAGCCTCCCATAGCGCTGGTCCCCCCGGAGCTCTGGCCCCGCATCACGGACGATCTCCCGGTCGAGAGCCTCGAGCGCGCCGCGCAAGCGGACATCTCCTACCTCCGCCGCAGCCCGGAAAAGCTCTACAAGTTCGGCGACCTGGAGGTCGGCAGCCAGGGGCTCATCGACACGGCCGAGGAGCTGGTGCGCATCCGCAAGGAATCCTCCGGCCCGGAGGAACTCGCGGCAAGGCTCAAGGCGGGCTTCGACCTCTACCGCGTGGGCCCGGCGACAGGGGCGCTGTTCTCGTCCTACTATTCCCCCACGCTGGAGGCCAGCAAGACGCCGACCGACGGATTCAAGTACCCTTTGTTCCGCAAGCCCACCGACATGATCGAGGTGGACCTCAGCAGCTTCAGCGCGAAATGGAAGGGGGAGCATCTCATCGGCCGTTTGGACGCGAACGGCCGCTTCGTCCCCTACTTCGACCGCCTCGACATCGACGTCCGGGAAGCGCTCAAGGACCGCGGGCTGGAGTTCGCGTGGCTCAAGAGCTCTTTCGACCGGCTCGACCTGCACATCGAGGGTTCGGGGGTGCTCCGCTTCACGGACGGAGAGGAGGCGCTGGCCAGGTTCGCAGCCACCAACGCCCGCCCCTACAAGAGCGTGGGCCTTTCCTTGGCCGGGTCCGGAGCCGTGACCCGCGAGGAGCTCACCGCGCAGACCCTCAAGAGATATCTCGAGGAGCATCCGGAAGGGGAAGCCTGGATCATCTCGCAGAACCCGAGATACACGTTCTTCGAGCTCGCGCCCATCCCCCCGGGAGGGGAGCCGTTCGGCACCATCAACGAACCCCTGACCGCGGGGCGCTCCTTCGCCGTGGACACGGCGATCGTCCCGCTCGGAATGCCGGCCTATGCGGAGTTCCCCATGATCCAGGCCGACTCCTCGGGAGGGACCCTGGGCAAGGCCGTCACCCGGCGCTTCGCCTTCTGCCAGGACACCGGCGGCGCGATCAAGGGCGCCGGCCGGATCGACGTCTACGTCGGCCACGGCCCGGAAGCCAAATCAGCCGCCTCCCGGGTCTGGGACAAGGGGAGCCTCTACATCCTGCTCAAGAAACTTCCGCCCAGGCAGCGATGAGACGCGCTGCGCTTGCCGGCCTGCTCTTCGCGCCCTGCTTGGCTTGGGCGGGAGAAAAACACGCCGTCCTGACCGGGCTCGACGTCCTGCGCGAGGGAGGAGCCGCCGTCCTGAAAGGCAAGCGGGTGGGGCTCATCACGAACCAGACCGGCGTCGATCGGGAAGGCCGCCCGGCCGCGCACATCCTCGAGGCCGCGGCCCGGGTGGAGCTCAAAGCCATGTTCTCTCCCGAGCACGGGTTCACCGGGGTCAGCGAGGACAGCACGGTCGCATCCGGGTTCTACGCGCTCCCGGATGGGAGGCGCCTGCCCCTCTACAGCCTCTACGGCGCCACGCGGGCGCCGACCGCGGACATGCTCAAGGGGCTCGACGCGCTCGTGTTCGACATCCAGGACGTCGGCGTCCGGTTCTACACGTACGCGGCGACCATGGCCATGTCCATGGAGGCCGCGGCCGCCGCAGGCCTGGACTTCGTGGTCCTGGATCGTCCCAACCCCATCGATGGAGACAGGGTGGAGGGTCCGCTCCTGGACCCCGAGATACGCCACTTCACCGCGTATCTGCCGGTCCCCGTCCGGCACGGCCTGACCATGGGCGAGCTGGCCCGGCTGCACAACATACTCGGCCGCATCGGCGCGAGGCTGCAGGTCGTGCCCCTCAGGGGCTGGGCCCGGAAGATGTGGTTCGATGAGACCGGGCTCCCCTGGACCCCCCCTTCCCCCAACATGCCGGACCTCGACTCCGCCGTCCTCTACCCCGGGACCGGCTGCTTCGAAGCCACCAACCTGTCCGTGGGCCGCGGCACCCCGCTGCCGTTCCGGTGGGTCGGGGCTCCCTGGCTGGAGCCCGGACCCGTTCTCGAGCGCCTGAAGTCCGCCAAGCTCCAGGGGGTCCGGTTCAGCGCCAAGGCCTTGACCCCGGCCAAGGACGTGTACGAAGGACTCGCATGCCCGGGCATCCGCATCGAGGTGACCGACCGCGGCGCCATGCGCCCTCTGGAGGTGTTCGTCCACTTGGCCGCAGCGCTCCGCGACACCCAGAAGGGACGCTTCGAGGTCAGAGGACCGGCGATGTCCCGGCTGACCGGTTCCCGGAATTTCACGGAGCTCTTCGGCAAGGGAGGCAAGCCTGAAGAGCTCCTGCCGTTGTTCGACGCCGACGCGGCCCGCTTCCAGACCGAACGCGCGCCGTTCCTGCTCTATTGATACAGTTCAGCTTCTTCCTATCCGGATGCGCGGCGCTCCTCTATGAGGTGCTTTGGCTGCGCCTCATCTCCCTTTACGGCGGCCACACGGCCGTTGCCGCCTCGGCCGTGCTCACGGCCTTCATGGCCGGCCTGGCCCTAGGCGCCTGCCTGGGAGGCCGTCTGGCTGACCGCGTCCCGCGCTCCCGGCTGCCCGCGCTCTACGGGGCCATCGAGCTCTCCATCGGGATCTTGGGCCTCGCGTCCAAGCCGCTCATCGCCTGGGCCGGTTCCGTACTCCTGCGTTCAGGCGTGGTCGACTGGCAGCCTTGGACGCAGTCGCTCGGATGCTTCCTCGCGTCCGCGGCCGTGCTCCTGGCCCCGACCACCCTGATGGGCGCGACGCTGCCGGTCCTCACCCGGTGGGTGGGGCGTGACGAAGGCCGCGCGGCGGACAGGCCCTTGTCTTTGCTCTACTCCTTGAACACCTTCGGCGCCGTGGTCGGCGCCGCGGCGGCGGGGTTCGTGCTCCTGCCCGGTCTGGGGGTGACCCGCACCCTGTTCATCGCCGCCGGGCTCAACGCCGCGTGCGCGGCCATCGCGTTCAACGTCCCCGTGCGCGATGCGCCGCCCGAAGGGCGTTCCGAACGGAGCACCGCGCGCCGTGACATCCTTGCCCTCCTATTCGCGACCGGAGCCTCGGCCATGGTCTGCGAGGTGGCGTGGACGCGCGCCTTCGCCTTGGTCCTGGGCTCCACGGTCTACGCGTTCAGCGTGATGCTCACGACCTTCCTCCTCGGCTTGGCCAGCGGCAGCCTCGCGTTCCACCGCGTCCGGCGCCGCAGGTCGGCTCCCGGGGCGTTCGGGCTCGCGGTCCTGCTCGCGGGGCTGGCCTTGAGCGTCTATGCCGGCATCCACTCTCTCGCGTGGCTGCCCTACCTCTTCATGCGGCTGGGAGGCTTCGCGGCCCTGCGGCCCGGCCTCATCCACCCCATCCAGTTCCTGCTCTGCGCGTCCGTGATGTTCGTCCCCACCTTCCTGATGGGCGCCGCGCTGCCGTGGGCGATCGCGGTCGCGGCTCCGCCGCGAGAGGACATCGGGAGACAGACCGGCGCCTACTATTCAGCCAACACCGCCGGCTCCATCGCGGGTTCGGCGCTGGCCGGGTTGGCGCTCCTCCCGCTTTGGGGAGTGGAGCCGAGCCTCCTGGCGTCGGCCTGGCTCTACGGCGCCGCCGCGTTCATGGCGTTGAGCGCCTCCCCCCTGAAGCCCCGTCTGAAGGCGGCGGGCGGAGCCCTCCTGTGCGCCGCGCTTTTGGCAGCCTCCTTCCTGCGGCCCTCCTGGAGCCCGACCCTGCAGGACAGCGGCATGTTCATCTACGGCCCCTTTTACGGCTGGGTGAGCGACTACCGCGCCTTCATCGACGAGCTGTCCATAGACCGGGTGCTCTTCCACAAGAGCGGCGCCAATGCGACCGTGGCCGTTATGGAGACGCAGGACGGCTCGCGCTACATGCGCATCAACGGGAAGACGGACGCCTCCGAAGGCGAGGACATGAACACCCAGCTCCTGCTGGGCTACATGCCTCTGCTGCTCCACCCCGGGCGCCCGCGCCGCGCGCTCGTGGTCGGACTGGGGAGCGGGGTCACCGCGGCCGCGCTCGCGGCGGACAAGGGGATGGGGCGCGTGGATGTCGTGGAGATCGAGCCGGTCGTGGCCGAAGCCGCCCGGTTCTTCGGCGCCGCCAACCGCGGGGTGCTCGACGACCCGCGCGTGCACCTGCGGTTCGCCGACGCGAGGCAGTTCACGGCGTCGGCGGGCGAGCCCTACGACATCATCACCTCCGAGCCCTCCAACCCCTGGATCGCGGGGATCGCCCAGCTCTTCACCCGGGAAGCTTTCGAGCAAGCGAGTGCGCGCCTTTCGGAGGACGGGGTCTTCTGTCAGTGGTTCCACGGCTACTTCATGTCCGAGGACGACTTCAGGCTCATCCTGCGCACGTTCTCCAAGGTATTCCCGCATGTCCTGCTCATGAGCCACTGCCAAGCGGACTACTTCATGCTTGGCTCCAAGAAGCCCTGGGCCATCGATTACCCCAAGATCCGCGGCGCGTTCAAGGACAACGCCAGGCTGCGCGAGGACCTCTCCCGCCTCGGCGTGGGGATGGACCATCCCCTGGCCTTCCTCGCCTGGACCTACGCCCTGGGCGACGCGGATGTGCGCAAGTACTGCGGGGCCGGCCCCATCCACACCGATGACCGGCCGACCCTCGAGTTCACCGCCCCGCGCCACTTCCACGCCAAGCGCTCCCTGCAGATCCTGGAGAGCCTCGCCTCCTTCAAGGACTCGATGCTGCCCCAGCCCATCATCGGGCTGCAGGTCGGGCCCAAGGAGGGAGCCCTTCTGCTCGCCGTCGCAGCCCAGTCCTTCCTGCAGAACGGGGACGAGGCGCACGCGCGCAAGCTGGTGGCTCAGGCCCTGGCCTCGGACCCAGGCTCGAGCCGGGCGTGGGCTCAGCAGGGCCTGCTCCACGAAAAGGCGGACCGCATCCCCGAGGCCCTGAGAGCCTACCGGAAGGCCGTCCGGCTGGACCCTCGCTACGTGGAAGCGCGGTTCTTGCTGGGCCGATGCTGCGCGGACCACGGGCGTCTTGGAGAAGCGCTGATCCAGCTCGAAGAGGCCTTGGCCCTGGATCCCGGCGAGCCGCGCGCGAGCGTGGAGCTGGGCATCCTCTATCTGGTCAAGGGCCGGAGCGCGGACGCCGGCCGGGTCGTGCGGACGGCCCTGCGCCGGCCCATCATCGACGACAAGACCCGCAAACGCCTGCTCTACCTGCTGGAAGAGGCGGGGAAGTGACTCCCCGAGCATGGTCGCTCGCGATCATGCTCCTTGTACCTACAGACTGCCTCGCGCAGACGGATTTCGAGACGCATCTCAGCAATGGCGACCGCCTCGCCACGAACGCCAGCTTCAGGGAAGCCCTGAAAGAATTCGAAGCAGCCCACGCCCTGCGGCCCGACGATGAGGACCTGCTGCTCAAGTTAGCTCGAACCCAGTCGCAGCTGGGGGATCACGAGAAGGCCATCGAGGGGTATTCCCGGTGCCTCCAGACCTGCAAGGACCCGGCCCATAGGGAGCAGAGCTACACCGCTTCGGGCAGGGCGTACGAAATCCTTGGCCAGCCCCAGCGCGTCATCGATCTGATGAAGCAGGCGCTTCTGGAGTTCCCGGAGTCCCTGTTGGCTCGGTTCTACATCGCCAACGCCTACGCTAGGTCGGGGGATTGGCCCGAGGCGAATCGCTATTTCGTGTTAGCCGTAGAATCCTGCGAAAGGTGGTCCGCGGCCGTCATCTCCTCTTCTCAAAGCGCCCGCGGCGTCTGCGGCAGAGAAGTCCTCATCCGCGAATGGTGCAACGCTTGTCTCCGAAATCAGGGCCAGCCCTCGGGCGCAGAGGACCGCGTACCCGAGCCATGCAAGAGCTCGTGCTCGCAGCGATCACCGGTCGATGAGTTCGATGTCCACTATAAGAAGGCGAAAGACCTGCTGGCGCGCGACCTAATCGAAGAGGCGCTCCAGGAATTCAAGGCTGCTCAATACCTGCGGCCGGATGAGGCGAAGCTCCACCTCCACCTCGCGCGCTGCTATCGGAGGCTGAAGGATTTCGACCAAGCCCTGGCCGAGTACCGCCGCTGCATGGATGACTGTCCGGAATCCGGAGAGAAATACGATTCCTTCCGGGAGATGGCAGCCACCCATGAGGGACTCTCCCAGCCGCGTCAGGCGATCGCGGTGTGGGAGGAGGTCCTGCGTTCTTTCCCCGGCCGCCTCATCCCGCACAGGGAGATGGGCAGGCTGTTCGCGTTCAGCTCCTTGGCCGATTGGCCGCAGGCGGACGAGCATTTCCGGCTGGCCGTAGACGTTGCCGAGGAGGCCGGCGCGGATTCCTCGGCCTTGCAGACTGAGCTCAACCTCTGGATGAACGCCTGCGAGAAGCTCCGTCCTCGTTCCCGCGATTGCGAGATGATACGCCAGAAGGTGTCGACTCCCGGAAAGCCGTCGCCCTATCCGCAAGTGGATTTTCAGGCGAAGGTCCAAGAACTCGAGAGGATGCTCGCGTCGCGCAACTACGACCCTTTCTGGATGCGCATCTGCTACCCATTGCAGACCCTGATCCGGGCCAAACATGCGGCCAAGGACTATCGGGCCGTGCTGGACATCTATGACCGACTCCAGCGGGAGTCTTGCGTATGGGACCGGGACGGGGGGTCCAGCGATATCACTTCCAGCCTGATCGACAGCTTTCTCGAATCCGGCAGATGGCAGGAGGGGTTCGCGTTCATGGCTCAGCGCTCGGACCCGCTCTTCGTCAATCTCAAGGATGGCTATCTCTTGACCCAGGTCTTCTTGCCCAAGGTCCGCGACTTCCTCTCATCCCCGCGGCAGGGATCGATGGGAGGCCGCGATGAACGGCTGCGCGCCCCGTCGAGATGGCTGTTGAGGATCGAGGCGGACAGGGTCGAGGACTACTCTGGCGTGTCTCGAACGACGCAGAGCAAAAGCGAGGCGGTACACCTCGTAGGCCGCCACAACGACGGCCCGGCCATAGGGCTCGACTGGGTCTATCGAGTCCTGGTCCATTTCGATCTGAAGGGATTCCCGCGGGACGCGATCCTGCAGGATGCGTTCTTATTCCTTGATGAAGGCGTCGTCCAGGACACGGTCTGCCACAGAGTCTTGGAACCCTGGGACAGGCGCGTCCAGCGGGAGCTTCGATCCGAAGGCCGCTCTATCCCATCCAGCCATGCAGCGGGAGGCGGATCGTTTTCTCCGGGCAAGGCCCCGTTCCGGGTGGCGGGACCAGGCCTCTTCGACGTGACCCTGTCCGCACGCCGATGGCTCGAGGACCCCGGATCGAACTTCGGCCTTCTTATCAAGGAGTTCGACGAGGGCAACCGTTGGCCCAGGTGGCCCACCCGCGTCTCATCGCACCCTAAGCTGCTCCTCGTCCTCGCTTCCGAGACTGCGCCGGTGATGGCAGAGGCTGAGACCGTCAGGTTCGAGGAGACCTGGCAGTCGCTCTACAGCCTGGGGATGCGGAATCTCGCTGAGAAGGAACCTCTTGCCGCCCTGAGCCACTGGACGGAAGCGCGCAGACTCTTCGATGCCGAGCCGGAGCGGCCAGGCAAGGCTTACGTATCAGGCAAGCTCGGAGAACATGTTGCGGCGCTCCAAGACTGCATCCAGAGGAAGCATGCGAAACCCTAGCGCGGTCCTCCTATCCCTTCTATGCCTGGGCGCCGGCATCGCTCATGCATCCGCCGGCGAGCGCCTCGCATTGCTCCGACTGGAGAACGCCGCCCTCCCTGCCGCGGTGCAGCGGCATCAACTCAAGCAACTGCCGGTCGACCACGCGTACGATCACTTGCAGGCCGCGCTCACGGACATGGCCACGACCGACCTTTTCCAATCCTTAGGGAGCCGCCTGCTGGAGCGCTCGCGCGTGGAAGCCATGCTCGAAGAGATCTCACTTTCGGAAACAGGCCTCACCCGGAGCGATTCGGCCGCCAAGGCAGGACAGGCCCTTCGGACGGACTACGCCGTCTTCGGGACGTTTGGGAGAAGAGGCCCCGGATTCGTACTCAGTCCGACGTTGCTGGAGCTGGCCGACGGCAAGGAGACGACCTTGGACGCGGTCGCATGGACCGAGAGCGAGACTCTGAGGGTCTCTGAATCCATCACGCGGGCGATCCTCTCCCGTGTTCCCCTCGACCCCGACGGCTCGCGGCCGCAGATCCGCCTCGGAAAGACCTTGGCCATACTGCCGTTCAACGACAATTCAGCCGCGCAAGACAAGCCTCTGAGGGCCTCCATCCTGAATCTCCTCACCAGCGGGATGAGACTCCCGGATGGGGTCAAGCTGCTCGAAAGGGCCCGGCTGGACAGAATCCTCGATGAGCTCAGGCTGGGCTACTCGGGCTACGTAGACGAGAGGACGGCCCTGACGGCTGGGCAGCTCCTGGGGGCGAGCGACATCCTGATCGGCAGCTTCATGGTCGTGGGCGGGGAGATCCGCCTCGACGCTCGGGTGTGCGAGACCGAGACAGGCCGGACACTGCTGGCGGAGAAGGCGCTGGGCCCGACGCGGTTTCCCGGCGAGGCGGTCAAAAGTCTCCTCATCAAGATCAACAAGAGGGTCGGAGGGAACGGCCACGCGGCGGCTCCAGTCCCCCCAAGGAAGCACGTCCTCGCCGTCCTTCCGTTCGAGAACAATACCGGAGTGGCATCCCTGGATCCATGGGGCCAGTCGTTGGCGGAACGGCTCATGCCCGTCCTGGCCGATGTCCCGGGCTGCACCATGGTGGAACGGACGCTCCTGGACAAGGTACTATCCGAGCTGGCCCTGCAGCATTCCGGGGCCGTGGACCCGGCCACCTCGCAGAAGCTCGGGAAGCTCCTGGGGGCCGACATGCTCGTGCTGGGAGGCATCGAGAAGCTGGAGGACATCCGCCTCACGGCCCGCCTCGTCCGGGCCGACACCGGGGAAGTGGCTGCCGGGTTCTTCGAGCGGGGGCGGTCCGTCGACAAACTGCCGGAGATGGCGGACCGGCTCGCCGTAAGAATCGGTGATGAACTGTCCAAGGAGGGACTCAAATGACCGTGCTCAGGAAGACCGTGTTTCTCATCGCAGTCGCATGGAGCCTCCCTATCCCGGTCATCGGCGCTGCGGCCGCTCAGGCCCCCGGGCCCGAGGAGACGCAGTTCGCCGGCGTCGACCTCCTCACACAGAGGGACCTCGCTCACCTGCAGGACCAGGATCTGATGAACTCGTTCAAGTGTCAACGCCGCCCCGTGCTGCTCTACTTCTGGATCCCCGGCGAGTCCAAAAGCAGCGCCAACATGCGGCCGATGGCGGATCTGTACTCAAAGTACAAGACCAGTCAGTTGTGCTTCCTTACCTTCCCAATCAGCTCGTTCGAAGACCTCGCTCCCCCCAGGGCCGTCAGCTACAGCCCGCAGTCCTTCATCCCCCAGTACGCGATCATGGCCCTCTCGGATGCGCTGGTGCCCCCCGTGACGGGATCCTCCGAGCCGTTCGTGTTCGTGCTCAAGCGCAACGGGGAGGTCGCCTTCAGCCGGCCGATGACGCCATCCGACATCCCCGTCATTGAGAGAGGGATCAACAGCATGCTCAACGACGGGTCTCCGGAGTCGAAGGTCGACATGTCCTCCTCCCCGCAGAGCGGCTCTGCGGAGGCTGAGGAGGTTTCCACGATCGAAGTGGAAGCCCTGACACTCCTCATGAGGAAGAACTTCGCCGAACTGGACGCGAGGGCGAACAAGTACCGGACCGGCAAGGAACGCCGCATCAACGGCGGGTGGAAGCTGCTCACGTTCTTCTCTGGACTCACCAAGGCCAGTTCCGAGAACGAGACCCTCTGGGAGGGCCGCATGAGCCTCGCCAAGGAGTGGCTCGCGGCCAGGCCGGACTCCATCACAGGACGCCTCCTTCGCGACAGGCTGCTCCTGAACCACGCGTGGATGGCCCGCGGAGGCGGATACGCGAGCCAGATGACGCCGGAGCAACGGAAAGGCTTCAAAGAGCGCCTAGAGTTGGCCCAAGGTTCAATACAGGAAACCGACCGGCTGGCGCGGAAGTGCCCCGTCCACTTCAGCACCATGCTCGATCTCGTCAAGGATACTGGCGGAGGCCGGAAGGAATTCGACGCTGTCTTCGACCGAGCCGTCTCGCTCGAGCCCGAGTTCTATCAGTTCTATTTCACCAAGGCGCAGTATCTGCTGCCCAAGTGGGGAGGCCGGCCAGGCGAATGGGAGAAGTTCATCGACGGTCTCTCCGGACGTCTTAAAGGCGGACTCGCGCTGGAGGTCTATACCCGCACAGCGCTGACCCTTTCGGGCGAACCGGAGTACGGATCCGGCTCAGGGCTCTTCTTCAAGAGATCGTGGGTCTCCTGGGACAAGATGCGAAGAGGCTTCGAGGAAATCATCCGCCGGTATCCCCGTACGGAGGATCAACTCAACAAGTTCGCCTGGTTCGCGTGCCTGGCAGGGGACGCCGGGACCGCCAGGAAGCTCTTCCGGCAGATGGCGGGCAGATGGAGCCCGTACACCTGGGGAAACGCGGTCAACTACGAGCATTGGCGCGACTGGGCTGAGAGGACTCAGCCTAGTCCTTCTTCAGTATCCCCCGGATCTCGTCGGCAGCGACCTTGAGCGCTGCCTGAGGATCCTCTTCGCCGGCGAGCGCGGCCCCCAGGCGGGCCTGCAGGACTTTCGACATCCGGCTGTACGCCGGGCGCCTCGCGCGAGCGGCGCTGCGCCGGCCCATCATCGACGACAAGACCCGCAAACGCCTGCTCTACCTGCTGGAAGAATCGGCGAAGGATTAGCAGGGTGCTGATAAACCCCCTCTGAACGGCATTTATCGGCGCCGCGATCGGGATAGGGGCGGAATCCGTCTCCGCCCGACCCCTCCCACACCACCGGACATGCGGGTCCGCATCCGGCGGTTTGGAAAGTTGAGGTTCACGCCGCAAGCCGAGGCACCCCCAATTGGTCGAAGTAACGCGGCGGGAGAGCGGCCAGGACCAACCCACACTCGGACGCCTTCCACCAGTGCCCCATATGTGAGGCGACGACTCTGGCGTCGCGCGCTGCCAGACCCCGCGCCCGGAGCTTCCCGTACGCGGTTGTCCCGCATTTCCACTGTTTGAGTTGGACCGCTCGCAGACGATGGCGCACCCATCCGTCGAGTTCCCGGAACATTTTCGGGGTATCCGCCAGCTTAAAGTACTCCTTCCAGCCAGTCAGATACTTCCGTAGCCCCGAGATCACCATCTTCATGCTTTTCCCGCCAATCCGGCTCGTCATCCTCCGGATTCGATCCTTCATCTTCTTGAGGGCTTTAGGCGCAACACGCATCTTGACCTCGCCTCCCGGAGCTACCCAAAAGCTGTAGCCGAGGAACTTCCGGCACCAGACGCGCGCCACCGCACTCTTTAATTCGTTGACCTTGAGCCGAAGTCCCGCGTAGAGGCTCTTAAGCGCCTCCATGACCCTCTCGCCTGCCCGCCGTGACCGTACGTATACGTTGCAATCATCGGCGTAGCGCGCGAAAGCGTGTCCGCGTTTTTCCAGCTCTTTGTCCACTTCATCTAGGAGCACGTTAGCCAGCAAAGGCGAGAGCGGGCCGCCTTGCGGCGTCCCCTCACCTCGCTCCGTCACTATCCCGTTGGCCATCATTTCGGCCTCCAGGTAGCGGCGGATCAACCTCAGCATTCGCTTGTCCGTTATTCGCTTCGCCAATCTCCCCATCAGCACATCGTGGTTGACCCGGTCAAAGAATCGTTCCAGGTCGACATCCACCACCCATCGCCGTCCTTCCTGGATGTAGCGTCGGGCCGCGCTGACTGCTTTATGCGCCCCTCTTCCAGGTCGGAAGCCATGGCTGTGTTCTGAGAAGGTCGGGTCGAATCTCGGCTGCAGTACTTGCAGGATGCACTGCTGGATGAACCTATCGAGTACGCAGGGAATCCCAAGAATCCTGATCCCTCCGTCCTCCTTGTCGATCTCCTGCCGCTTTACGGGTTTCGGCTGGTATGTTCCTGCGAGCAATTGCATCCGCAGGACTTCCCAGTGTTCCGCCACATACCGCGGCAGTTCATCCACGCCCATCCCGTCGATGCCAGGGCTGCCTTTGTTTCGCCTGACTTGTTTCAACGCTTGTTCTACGTTTGCGTGTCCGACCGCTTCTTCCATCAGTCGGTCGGTTCCCAAGCGAGCAATTCCATTCATCGCCGTCGGTGCTTCACCACTTCCGCCCGTGAAACCCAGCGGTAGCTCGATTTGTTCGATTTTCTGGCGCTTTGCACCTTCGAGACTCATGGTCGCTACGCTCTCCTTTCCATTCGGCCCTTCGCGGCGTCTATTGCCCGTCGCTACTACGGCCTCGGCTGACTTCTCGCTCCCTGCTTTCTCACAGGTCACCCTTTCAGATGTTGGGCGAGACCTCCCCAGGTAAGAGACATGGCTTTCCCCGCGCAATCGCCGGATCTACGTCGCCGTTCTCTCGGCCGTGGGGGCTTCGCGGTTAGCAGCCCGCTCGCCCTAAACGGCGGCGCCTTATATCCGATTTCTGTTCGTCGACTCGCGGTTTCGCTATCCGCTTCTTTCAGCGCGGGCCTCGCGACCCTTCGCCTTGCGTTTCGCTTGGAGTCCCCACGACCGGGTCCTCCAGAGGACTTGCACCTCCTAGTCATGCTCATGCTGGGCACACTGCGCCGTACTTCGCCCCGAGGCATACGGCCGCCTCGGGACGAAGTTTCCCAACAGCTCAACGACTGTCGTTTCTCGATGTCGACTTCTTTAGAAGAAGAACCGTTGTGGCCCCCGACGGGGCTTTCACTTGCGTCGGCGCAAGTGGTGTATAACACGTCGAGGAATCCCCGAATTCAGAGCGACTGTGGGCGACCACAGTCGCTCGAGTTCATGGGCTCTCTCGGCTGCTCCAGCAGCGTGGGATGGGTCGCGGGGGGTGGCGTCCGGGCGACAGGCCTGCCGATAAGGAGCACGCCTTTGTCGGCAGGTCCCTGGCCGGACCATAACGGCCAGGGGACCCTCTGCGTTATGATGGCTTTGTCAGCACCCTGTTAGTTCTTCAGTATCCCCCGGATCTCGGCGGCGGCGGCCTTGAGGGCCGCCTCCGGCTTTTCCTTGCCGGCGAGCGCGGCCCCGAGGCGGACCTGCAGCGCCTTGGACATGCGGCCGTAGGCCGGGTGCCTCGGCCGGAGCTTGGCTCGTGAGAGCACCTCGAAGAGCTCCGGGTAATGGGGACTCTTGCGCACGATGTCCGGGTCCAGGAAGAGCTCCTTCCGGGTCGGGACGATGCCGCCCGTCATGTAGGCGATCTTCTGCCCTTCCGGGCTGGCCACGAACTGGATGAACCTCCACGCGGCCTCCGGATGCTTGGACGCCGCGCTGATGCCGAAGCCCCAGCCGCCCAGGGCCGCGCAGGGGCCTCTCCCGGGCCCGCGCACCATGGGGACCACGCCGACCCGCCCCTTGACCGAGGAGCGGTCCTCGTGGAGCAGGCTCCAGGCGTAGGGCCAGTTGCGCATGAACACGGCCCTCCCGTCCTGGAACATCCTGCGCGCATCCTCCTCATCGAAGGAGAGCACCTCCGCAGGCGCAAGCCCGTCGCGCACCAGAGCCCGCATCCATTCGAGCGCGGCCACGGCGGGACGCCCATCGATGCGCACCTCGTTGTCCGGACCCAGGAACACCCCGCCCTGCCCCCAGACCGCCTCCAGGAAGTTGCAGACCAATCCCTCGTACGGCTTGCCCTGGAACACATAGCCCCAGAGCAGCGGAGGCTTCTGGAGCCTCGCCGCCGCTTCGGAGAGTTCCTGGAAAGTCCGGGGAGGCTCGATGCCGGCCTCCTTGAGCAGGTCCTTCCGGTAGTAGAGCAGCCCGCCGTCGGATTGCACCGGGACGCGGTAGATCCTGCCCCGATAGCGCGAGCCCACGATGTCTCCGGGCAGGAACTGGCCCTGCTCCGCGAGCCGGAAGAAATCGTCCAGGGGCCTGAGCCAGCCCTGGGACGCGAAGCGTGGGACCCAGATGATGTCCATCTGCAGCACATCGTAGGAGACCCCGCCCTGCGCCTGGAACGAGGCGGCGTAGAGCGCCTCGCGTTCGTCCGTGGACGCGGGGCCTTCCACGCACTCGACGCGGATGTCGGGGTTGAGCCTCTCGAACTCGTAGATGATCCCCCGCATCGCGCCGCCCGGGTCCGGGCCGGAGAGCGTGCGGAGGACGGTCTTAGGGATAGGCTTAGAGCAGGAGCAGAGCAGGAGCAAGAGCGGGAGGGTCTTCCAGCGGGCCACGGGTAGAGGATACTACTTCTCCTCGATCTCGAAGAGGTGCGCGTCCCCGGGAGAGAGATGGACGAAGAGGCCCTTCTCCAGCAGCTCCTTGCCGGTCCTCTCGTAGACCTTGCCGGGGTGGGCGGCGTCCGTGAGCACGTACGTCTTGTCCTCCCGGGGCATGAAGCCGCCCTCGAGCAGGGGCTGGCCGAACCTGAAATGCCCCCAGGGCGACTGCTCCCCGAAATTGGCCGCGGCCACGAACGCCTTGCCGCTCCCGGCCTTCCCCACGGAGTAGGCCACCATGGCTGTCGGAGACGCGGATTCAAGCACCTCCATGACCCCGTTCTGGAACAGGTCCTGGCTGCGCTCGGCCGCCTCCATCATGCGGCGGAAGAAGTCCTGGTTGGCCGGGTTCCCGGCGGCCCAATTCAAGCCGACCTTGATGTCGAAGGGGATGGGCTTGCCCAGGTCCACGGACTTATGCAGCTCGTCGCTTTTCAGCAGCGCCTTCTGCGGCGCTCCGAGCTCCAGGCCGTTGAAGATGAGATGCGGACGGAAGAGGAGCGTCATGGCCAGGGTCGCCCGGAGGAACTTCCCGTAGCGGTCCACGGCGTAGCCGCGGTTGCCGCGGCCGTCGTCCGCGTCGTGCGACAGGGGGTAGTTGACCAGCCCGGCCGCGCCCCTCTGCCAGAGCCGGAACGCCACTTCGCGCAGCGCCGCGCGGATGGCCCCGACGTCGCGCGTCTCCACCGCGTCGAAGAGCCCGATCTTGTTGTAGGTGCCGTGCGAGCCCGAGCGGCTGAGGGCCTCGAACTGCTCGTAGGCCTCGTCGATGTGGAAGGCCTCCGGCTGCGCCTCGTAGGCCGCCCGCGTCATCTCGTCGAGATACTCCCGGCCTCCCAGCGACTTCTGCCTGGCCTCCAGACCCGAAATCTGCCGGTCGAGCTCGGCGCGGACCCAGCCCCTCGCGTTGTCCCGCTCCCAGCGCAGGGTGCCGCTCCAATGCTCGAAGAACCTCTTGTTGAGCACGAAGTACGCCATGTCGCGCCGGACCCCGTCTATGCCGAACTCCTCGAAAGCCCGCCGAGCCTCGGCCACGCGCCAGGCGCGCGCCGCCGGATGCGTGTAGTCGATCTGGCCCATGTCCACCCAGAGGATCCCGAAATCGGAGGGGTGATGCACCAGGACCCATTTATGGACCCGCTTGCCCTGCTCGGGGTAGGCGTCCGTTTCCACGAGGTAGTACATGGGCTCGCCCGCCGATGTCCTCGGGACCATGTCCATGACCCGCTTCTTGTAGGCGTCCTTGGACTCGCCCGGCGCGGGCTGAGGCGGGACCAGGTGGATGAAGCCCTCGGGCGCGCTCTTCATCATGGCGGAATCGAGCGAGGTGTGGTTCGGGATGTAGTCCACCATCACGCGCATGCCCTTCTTGTGCGCGCGCTCCGACAGACGGCGGAGGGCCTCCCCGCCTCCGAGCTCCGGCTTGACCCGGTAGCCCTTGATGGCGAACGGCGAGCCGCCTCCGGTGCCCCAGCGGTTGATCTCGCCTATCTCGAAGATGTCGAGCAGGTAGAGCGTGTTGGCCCGCGTGTCCCGCCGGATGCGGTCGAGCTCCGCATCGTCGATGGAGTCGAAGAAGTTCTTCCCCGGCAGCAGGCGGTTGTAGGCGCGCGCCAGGATCATGTAGATGGAGGCGTTCCGGCCCCAACCGCTCCCGTCGACGCGAGAGAGCCGGCCCTGCAGGTCGGTCACCACCGTCTTGAGCCAGGCGTTGAGCCGACGGTTCTTGTCCAGGTCGCTCATCGAGGACTGCCGGAGGGCCTTGAGCTCATCGCGCAGGGCCGCGGTCCAGGCCACGCCGGAGAGGAGGTCGTCCAAGTACGCGAAGTAATCCTTGAGCTGGGCGGCTGAGGCCGGCTCGCCGAAGGAGCGCTCGAGCTCCAGCTTGGTGTAGTAGAAGCCCTCCATCCCGGCGGAGCGGGCCCGCCACAGGCTTGCGTCCGGCCTGAAGAATCCGAACGGCTCGATCCGCCCGACCGGAGCCAACGTCCCGTCGCCGAGCAGATCCCGCAGCTCCCGGATCTCGTCGAAGCGGGTCTTGGCCGGCAACAGAGAGTTCGGCCTGCGGCGGGGAGCGCTCTCGGAGGAGACTCCCGCGGCCTCCGGCTGAGCGATCCCTCCGTCGAAGAAGCGGCGCAGGACCGGGGAGGCGGCGGGCTGGCCGCCTTCCTTGAGGCCCTTATCGAGGACCGTGAGGGACTCCTTGACGGTCGGCGCGGGAGACTGGCCAGGGGGAACGGCGACGGAACCGACAGACTTGAGAGCAGAAGCAGAAACCCCGGCAGCAGCCGCCTTCGGCGGCTGCTGCCGGGGTGACGTCTCCACAGCCGAGGCAGGGGCGGACAGAAGGCCTCGGACCGAGGAGCCCGGCAGCTCCACCCGCATGGAAGCGGGAGCGGGCAGAGCAGAGCCCAGAGCAGGGAGGATGTTCCCTTGAAGACCCAGGTTCGGGGGAGAGACTGGAGCGTTCAGCGGAGCAAGGCCCGCCGCGCCGGTGATGCCGCCGGTCTGGGGCACGGCGACCGGAGCCAAGAGGGTGTTGGCGAAGGCCTGCACAGAGCCCGCCAGCAATAACGTCAGTATGGCCGCCCCGAACTTCTTCGTGTCCGCCCCCTATGACGGCGTGACAACGACCGCTTCCACGACCAGTGTAGCTCCGCGGCCGTCAAGCGGCATGGGTCGAATAGGAAGAGGGACGCGGGATTATGGCCCAGGGACGGCTGGGACCAACGGCTCAGCGGATGCGCTGCTCGGAGGACTTGTCGAAAAGGTGCAGGGAGTCGAGGTCGAACCAGACCGGGATGCTGTCCCCGGGCTTGGCCTCGAATCGAGCGGGCGCGGCGGCCAAGAGACGGTTGGACTCCACGCTCAGGTAGAGGTTCTTGCGGTGGCCGAGGAGCTCGGAGACCTCCACCTGGGCCTGGATGGAGGCTGAAAGGTTCTTTGAGGAACCCTGCTCGACCAGCACGGCTTCGGGGCGCACGCCGAGCACCACGCGGGTTCCGGGAGCCTGGCCGGCCTTGAGAGGCACGTGCATCCCTCCGCCGTTGAACCCGGCGGAATCCAGGACGCCCTCGATGAAGTTCATGGTCGGGCTCCCGATGAAGCCCGCCACGAACTTGTTCGCCGGCCTCTCGAAGAGCTCGGCCGGCGTCCCCACCTGCTGGATGCGCCCCTGGTGGATGACCGCGATGCGCGCGGCAAGAGTCATGGCCTCGACTTGGTCGTGGGTCACGTAGACGATCGTGGCCTTGAGCTTCTGATGGAGCTTGGCGATCTCCACGCGCATGTCCTCGCGCAGCTTGGCGTCGAGGTTGCTCAAAGGCTCGTCGAAGAGGAAGACCTTGGGCTTGCGCACGATGGCCCGGCCGATGGCCACGCGCTGGCGCTGACCGCCTGAAAGCTGGCGCGGCATGCGGGAAAGGAGCTTGCCCAGCTGGAGGACGGCCGCCGCCTCCTGGACCCGGGCGCCTATCTCGGCCTTGGGCAGGCGCCGGAGTCTCAGGCCGAAGCTCATGTTCTCCTCCACCGTCATGTGGGGGTAGAGGGCGTAATCCTGGAACACCATGGCGATCTCGCGCGAGCGCGGCGGGAGCGTGTTGACCACCTTGCCGTCGATGGCGACCTCTCCCTGCGCGCACTCCTCCAAGCCCGCCACGATGCGCAGGAGGGTGCTCTTGCCGCAGCCCGAGGGACCCACGAGCACGAGGAACTCGCCGTCGCGGATGTCCAAGGAGACGTCGTGCAGGATGCCGTGCTCCCCGAAGGACTTGCTGATGCCGCGCAGGTCGACGGAGGCCATGAGGCTATTCTACCTATTCCTCGGAGGACTTAAGCTTCTCTTTGAGGAATAGGATGTCCTGCCGGTCCTTGGGACGGACCGTGTCCTTCATCCGGATGAGGGACCGCTCGTCAGGAAAGGGGATATCCACTCCTTCGACCGTCCTATGCAGAGCGCTGGGCAGGACATCTCCAAGGCGGACACCGCAGGCGGACCCGAGCAGATCGACCACGAACTCGTCGCCGACCCGCACGACCTGATACTTCTCCACATCCGTATCCGAGAGCTCGGCAGCGGCGTTGTCGGGCAGGCGCGCGAGCGCCTCCTTGATCTTCCGCATGTTCTCCGGGGAGGGGTCCACGAGCAGGTCCACGTCCATGGTGCCGCGCGTATAGCCGTGCAGGATCATGGCGAAGCCGCCGATCACGAGGTAGCGGACCCCGCGCTCGTTCAGAGAACGGCAGAGCAGGAGCAGGTCCTCTAGCCGGGGAGGTCTGGAGTGCGGACGCTCTGTCTCAGCGCCCATTGGTCGGCCTCCTCGAAGGTCTTGAAGCGGAAAACGCCTGAGGGACAGACGCCGCGGCCGCGCAGACGGACGGCCGTGTCGAGGAGGATGGCGGCGTCGGCGATCGGGTCGTTGGACCCGGAGCGCCGGGACACCTGCTTGCCGATCTTCTCGTCGAAAGTCCCCACGTGCCTATTGTAGCGCCGTGGACGTACCGCTGCAAGGCCGCGGGTGACCCCTGATCCTCCAGCAAGGGCGGGTGTTTCTCAGCGGGGTCCTGTCGTCCGGGTCCCTCCCAGCCTGCGGTGCGGCTGCTCCTCGGCGGGGAAGCCCTCCCGGGCGC